>ERZ827363.774-NODE-774-length-34028-cov-5.635534_pt1 | contig 34028 bp, 31 predicted proteins | sample MGYA00519776_ERZ827363 | MGnify/ENA primary metagenome ERZ827363 (study PRJEB31778, sample SAMEA3449288) | human gut metagenome | biome: human gut; feature: human-associated habitat; material: faeces | place: United Kingdom | collected 2010/2012 ...
TTTGTGGTATGTGGGTGGTTGAACATCCAGATATTGTGGAAGCGGTAGTGGTGAGAGTATAGGTGAAAAGCGGGTGGGTGAAGAGGTTTTGTGACTTTTCATTGCCTGCTTTTTGTTTATGGAAAAATAATTATTGACGATTATAATATAAGTAATAGGAGGAGCTGATTGTATGAACAATGAAGAAAAAATAGATCCATTGGTTGCTATGCAACAGGATGTGTGTAATATGTGGAAGATTGATAATCAAACTAAGTATGTGTTCTATTATGATGAAAGTAATAATTGTAGAAAGTTTTGGGTTGATGATAGAAAACAGTTGTTTAATACGGATTATACAGCCGATTTTGTGTTGGCTGGATTAGTAAGAAAAGAAGAAGATAAAGTAGAAACTTCGATTGAACGATTTCGAAAACCATTAAAGTTACAATCAAACGTAGAAGAGATTAAATTTAAAAAGCTATACGCAAATGGTGATTTTTTACAGTGCGTAAAGAGCAAACGATTGTTTGAAACACTATCATGGATAGAGCAATCGCCTTTTTATATTCATTATACAAATGTAAACAATTTGTATTATACACTTGTTGAAATATTTGATTCTATTGTAAAACCAGATGAGATAAGTGAATTTGGGTACGACTATTTTAAAATGAAGAGTGTATTTTATTACATGTTCCAAGGAAAAGCGGACATACTACAAAGTATAATGGTCAAATATAAGTATCCCAATATACGGAGAAAGGATGTAAAAGTATTTTGCAATGAATTGATGTTTTTGTTAGGAAGCCGGAAAGAAATGAAAGAAGAAGAAAAGTTTCTTGCTGGAATGCTTGTGAGGGCATCAAAAAGTGAAGAATTAATATTTTTGCATGATAATAATGATTATGTTATGCAGGAAAATTATGCAGAATTTTATGTTGATCCCATTCGGAAATATCAGAGTTCAACACATATATTTGATGAGGAATTATCGGTGCAGAATATAGTGGAAAAAAATATAAAAATGGGGCAATATATGGCGGATAATTATAAATTTGTGAATTCAAAAACAAATATATTTGTGCAGTTATCGGACGTAGTAGCGGGAATTCTGGGGAAATTATTCAAATATATAAACTCAACCAATAGTGTCCAACGGAGGAAAGATATTACTGCTTTATCCAAGATTCAAATTGATAATATATTACTTATTGATAAGTTACGTACGAGAGCAGATATGGAGAATCATGGATTTTTATGTACGATTGGTCCTATAGATGAGGTGAAGCAGGTTGAGAGTTTTTTTGAATTAGTGAGAAATAAAGCGGAATAGAATTATAAATATTTTGTGGATGATAAAATAGATATTGGAAGCTTCAAAATAATAAAACATTGAGTGAGAGATGGAAATTGAAATATACATATGGTAAGATGAGGGTGAATGTTGAGTAAATCTTAAATGTGTAGCTTAATAGGAAAGAGGATTATAAAATGTTAAGAAGATTAAGAATACAAGGATTTAAAGGTTGGAAGGATACGGCAGATATAGAACTAGCACCTATTACGGTACTTTTTGGAGGAAATAGTTCAGGAAAATCAAGTATAGGACAGTTTCTGGTAATGTTAAAGCAAACAATTCAGCAATCGGATCGGAAAACTGTATTATATTTAGATGGAGAAAAAAGTTCGGTAAGTTTAGGGACACCGATGGATATTTTTTATAATCATGATTTAAAAAGTCAAATTCGATTTTCCTATATGTGGGATATACCAGAAAAACATACACTTAATAATGAAGGAAAAAAGAAGTATCAATATAATAAAATTGAGTTTGAAGGAGCAATAGGTGTTGAGAATACTGATACACAATTATTACAGGTAAATAATGTTGAATACAAATTATATGATAATGAAAAAGAAGTTGCAGAATTCAAAATGGGCAGGAATTACGAGGAAGGGAAAGGTTATAGTTATGACTTAGAAAGTGAAGGTTATATATTAAGAAGAAAACAAGGAAGACCTTGGATTCTTTCAGAACCTGTAAAATTTTATGGATTTCCTGATGTTGCAACAGCATCTTATCAAAATGCAGGATTTTTGCAAGATTTAAATTTGCATCATGAAAATTTGTTTTCAAGTTTGTATTATTTGGGACCAATGCGAAGAAAAGCAAAAAGAATATATACTTGGAGTGGAGTAAGTCCGGAGAGTGTAGGTGATGATGGAAGTAATGCCATAGCTGCTATATTATCCTCTAATAATAATAAGCGTATGTTGAATTTTAAACGCTGTACAAAAAAACCATTTTTAGGCATCATTGCAGAAGAAATGAAAAAAATGGGGTTGATTACAGAATTTGTAATAGAAAAAATAGATAATCGGCAAGAATATGATGTAAAAGTTAAAATAAAAGGTTCTAGTAGTTTTGTAAATATTCCGGATGTGGGATTTGGTGTTTCACAAGTATTGCCAGTAATAGTTGAATTATTTTATGCGCCAGAAAATTCTATTATTTTTATAGAACAACCAGAAATACATTTACATCCGGCAGCCCAAGCTCAATTGGCAGATGTAATAATTGATGCCATTAATATGTCTGAAAATGGAAATAAAAGAAATATTCAAATAATCTTAGAGACTCATTCAGAACATTTGTTGAGAAGATTACAGAGAAGAATAGCAGAAAAAAAACTTGATCAAGAGCAATTAAGAGCATATTTTGCAAATAATAATAATAATCCAGCAGTTCTTGAGCAATTAGAGGTTGATGAATATGGAAATATTAAAAATTGGCCAAAAGATTTCTTTGGTGATATGGAAGAAGATATTTACCAACAAGCACATTGGACAATAGAAAGACGATTGAGGGAAAGGGATAAAATATAATGAAATATATAATAGATACGAATGTACCAGTAAAAGCTTCTTGTAATCCTGCCACTTGTGCATTGGATGAGCTTGATATGGTAAATGCATGTGTAGAATTTATACATGCATTGATAAAAAATCTAGATTCTAAAATAGTTTTAGATATGGATAGAGAAATTATTCAAGAATATGAACATAATGTAGAAAGAACAGATATGGGAAAACAGTTTTTTAATTGGTTGTATACATATGTAAAACAAATGGATATTATTAATGATATGGTAAAATTAGAAAAAGACAATGAGAATTATTGTGCATTCCCAGATGATAAAGAATTAAAAGAATTTGATTTGGCAGATCGAAAATTTATAGCATTGGCAAGAAGTCATAATGAAAATCCACCTATTATTGAAGCCGCAGATGGTAAATGGTTACAATTTGTAGAAACATTGAAAAAGTACAATATAGAGATTAAGTTTTTAGATATTGATTATGCACAAAAAATGTATAAGAAAAAAATATGCAATAAGAGGTCAAAGAATGTTTGTTAAATTTCCTTCTACACCATACATTGAATTTGAAAATAATATGGATATTCGGACGGATAAAATTTTATCGAAAGAAGAAGTACATATATTTCTTGGTAATGAAATATATGTAGAAGAGAAGATTGATGGAGCAAATTTGGGGATATCTTTTAATGATAGAGGAGAATGTTTGCTTCAGAATAGAGGTGATTATCTGTATTTTCCATTAAGTGGACAATGGTCGGCGTTAAATAAATGGTTGAATATAAATGAGAATACTATATTTGAAAATATAACCAATGAATATATTCTTTTTGGAGAATGGTGTTATGCGACACATTCAATAAAGTATGATGCATTACCGGATTGGTTTGTTGCATTTGACATCTTTGATAAAAAAGAAAATAAGTTCTTTTCTGTCCAACGAAGAAATGAAATGATAGAGAAAATGGGATTGTATAAAGTACCTATGTTGGGAAAAGGTAAATATTCATTGGATCAATTGATGGAATTTATAGGAGATTCTCAATATGGAAATGGTCCAAGTGAAGGAATTTATTTGAGACAAGATGAGGGGGCGTATTTGAAATATAGAGCAAAAATTGTACGTAAGGGATTTAAACAAAAAATAGATCAACATTGGACAAAAGGAAAAATACAACATAATAAAATAAAGTATTAAATTCAAAAATGTAAGAAAACCGATTGGTTCATCAAGAATCAGTCGGTTTTTTCATATCCATTTTTATACATAGCCAGTCCCGTAAAAAGGATTGGCTATTAAATTTTTCGAGGAAGGAGGAAACCATATGACCAAGTGTAAAATAATCGCCCTTGCAAATCAGAAGGGAGGAACAGCAAAGACCACAACTACATTAAATCTGGGAATCGGTCTTGCACATCAGGGGCGAAAAGTATTATTGGTTGATGCTGATCCACAGGGGGATTTAACAACTGCATTGGGGTGGACGAATGCAGACAGTCTTTCGATTACATTAGAAACACAAATGAAGAAGATATTACAAGACGAACCGTTTGTGTATAATGAAGGCATTTTGCACCATGAAGAAGGAGTGGATATTATTCCGACCAACATTGAGCTATCGGGCATGGAAATCTCACTGGTAAATGCCATGAGCAGAGAGCAGACTTTAAAGCTGTACCTGGCAGATTTGAAAAAGGATTATGATTATATCCTGATTGATTGTATGCCTAGTCTGGGAATGTTGACTATCAATGCGTTAGCTGCCGCAGACAGTGTAATTGTTCCGGTGCAGGCTCATTATCTTCCACTAAAAGGCATGACACAGTTAATGAAAACAATCGGTAAGGTACAGAGACAGTTAAATCCCGATCTGAAGATTGATGGAGTATTGTTGACACTTGCAGATATGAGGACAAAACTTGCAAGGACAACAGAGGATAGCCTTAGAGAGAATTATGGGAAATATATCCGGATTTTCAAAACTGTTATTCCAGTGGCTATCGCCGCGGCAGAAAGCAGTGCGGCAGGACAGAGCATTTATGAGTATGACAAGAATGGAACTGTTGCAAAGGCGTATGCAGAATTTACGAGGGAGGTGATTCAGTGTGGCGAAAAGCAGAGAAATAAACATGAATCTTCCCTCAGTCGATGACCTTTTTACTACGCAGGAAGAAAGAGACCAGAAAAATCAGGAGTATGTAAAAGATATTTCTATTTATGAAATTACAGATTTCCCGAATCATCCGTTTAAGGTCAAGATGGACGATAAGATGTTGGAAACTATCGAAAGCGTGCGTGATCATGGCGTATTAGTTCCAGCACTTGTCAGGGAAAAGCCAACAGGTGGGTATGAAATGATTTCCGGACACCGCAGAAAAATGGCAAGTGAACTGGCTGGAAAAGAGACAATGCCATGTATTGTAAGAAATCTTAGTGATGACCAAGCAGTCATTGTTATGGTTGACAGCAATCTTCAGCGAGAAGAAATCTTACCATCCGAAAAGGCATTTGCTTATAAAATGAAGTTAGATGCTATGAAGAGACAGGGACAGAGAAGAGATTTGACTTCTGTGCCACTGGCACAGAAGTTTAAAGGTAAAACTTCAAGAGAAATATTAGGTGAACAAGTTGGAGAAAGTCAAGACCAAATCCGCCGATATATCCGCCTTACAGAACTTATCCCAGAAATCCTAGAAATGGTCGATGACAAAAAGATTTCTATGCGTCCGGCGGTGGAGCTGTCTTATTTGCCGAAAGAGGAACAGGAGATATTGTACGACACCATGGAGTCGGAGGCTTGTACCCCAAGTCATGCACAGGCAATTAAAATTCGCAAATTTTCAGCAGAGGGCAGGTTGAATGAAGATGTTTTGCTGTCGATTATGTCAGAAGAGAAGCCAAATCAGGTAGAGCAGTGGAAAATCCCGAAGAACCGATTGAAAAAATACTTTCCATCGGGAACTACACAGCAGAAAATGGAAGAAACCATTATCAAAGCACTGGAATTATACCGGAAACGGAAAAAAAGCAGGGAACGATAGGCATTTTGACACCAAGGGAGAAGTCTATCTGTTGACGGTCAATGAGAAATCAGCCTTTTTCTGTTTTCCCCTCCCCACACCCTACCCCTTTGGTTTACCAGCAGATTACCAGCCGAAAAGACAATAAGGAGCCGGGAACATCTTTTATTTCGGCAGGTCAGAGATTCCCACACCCTGCATGACAGCAGGGAGCAAACCGCATAAAACAACAGCAGACGTTCTAGACGGACGTCTTTTTTTGATTGAAAAGAAAGGAATTGTAGAAAATGAAGAAGATATGGAAACGAGTGTGTACAGGGATTCTTGCCCTGACCACGATTTTAACTGCATTACCGATCACATCGGTTCAAGCAGCGGAAACACAGTATTGGACGGAATCCTCAGAGAGAGTCGGATATATTGAACATGTGATGAATGATGGAACCATTCATTCGACATTCAATGAAGGTCACATGCGAGTAGAGGGCGAAACAGCCTATTGTGTAGATATTAACACTGGATTCAAAAATGGGTATAAAACTAGACACGATGCAAGTTCCAGTATGAGTGCTGCACAGATCGAAGATGTGGCATTGTCACTGGAGTATGTAAAACAGTATAGAGGCAGTCACAGTAACCTGAATGCGAATCAGGGATATCTGTTGGAACAGTGTGTGGTATGGCAGAGACTGAGTGAGTATTTAGGCTAGCAGTGTGATAATGTACGAGCTGCATATTCTGAGATTTCACAGGATATTCAGAATGAAGTGTATGCAGGAGCGAGAGCATTTGTACAGGCGAACAAAGGTCGGTATAAATGTGGAGGATATATCTATACTGGAGAGGGACAGGATCTCGGACAGTTTTGGGCAGAACTGAATGTCGGAAATGCAAAAGTAAAAAAGACAACCGCAAATGAGATTGTCACAAATGGAAATGCAATGTATACCATTGCCGGAGCAACCTTTGGCATATTCTCAGACCAGAATTGCAGCAATCAGATTGGAACACTTACAACAAATGAGAATGGTGAGACAAATGAGGTTGAAGTGACTGCAGGGAATGTTTACATCAAAGAGCTTTCTGCACCGAAAGGATATAAGCTGGATACGACAGTACGCAGTTTGAAAGTTGAAGCCGGAAAAACAGCCACATTAAATGTTTCAGATGTTCCGAAAGTAACAGAGACATTGGTAGACTTGTTCAAGATTGATATGGAGACAGGAAAAGCAACTGCACAAGGTAATGCAGCACTGGCAGGAGCAGAGTTTACCTGGCATTATTATGATGGACTTTATACAAAAGATAACTTACCAGAGAAAGCAACACGTATCTGGGTTACAAAAACGGTGGCAGAAAAGAGCAGTGACGGAAGCATTCATTATGTGACAAAACTGGCAGATGATTACAAAGTATCCGGAGATGCATTTTACACTCAGAATGAAAAAAGCGTATTACCACTTGGAACACTGACTGTTGAAGAGACCAAAGCACCAGACGGATATTTACTTGACGGAGCTTATATGCAGGCAGGAGACAGCACAGAGCAGATAAAAGGAATGTATCTGACACAGATCACAGAGGAAGGAGAACTTGCAGTTCTTTCTGGAAGCAATCAGTATTCCGTATCTGACCAGGTAATCCGAGGTGGTGTGAAGGTTCAGAAACGTGATTTAGAGACAAAAGATACCAAAGCACAGGGAAGTGCCACATTAAAAGATACTGCATTTGCAATTATTTCTTTGAACGAAAATCCGGTTCTGGTAGAAGGAAAGCTGTACAAAAAGAACGAGACAGTTAAGATGATTCAGACAGGGATTGACGGAATTGCAACAACGACGGCAGATTTACTTCCGTATGGTAAATACAAACTGGAAGAAACCAAAGCACCGGAAGGTTATCTGACTGACGGGGCAAAAGCGATTGAATTTTCGATTACGGAAAATGGAAAAATCGTAGATTTAACAGACGAAAGCCATTCCATTTACAACCAGATTAAACGTGGAGATTTAGAAGGAGTAAAGATTGGAGCAGGTACACATAAGAGACTTGCGAATGTTCCTTTTAAGATTACAAGCAAAACAACTGGTGAGAGCCATATCGTAGTGACAGACAAGAATGGTCAGTTTTCAACTGCTTCTGATTGGGCGTCTCATAAGAAAAATACAAATGCAGGGAAATCCAGTGAGGACGGTATCTGGTTCGGAACATCAGAGCCAGACGACAGCAAAGGGGCATTACTTTATGACACTTATGAGATTGAGGCGTTATCTTGTGAATCCAACAAAGGTATGAAGCTGATTCCTGCATTTGAAGTTGTTGTAAGCAGAAATAAAGTGAAAATAGACCTTGGAACACTGACTGATGAGTATGAGAAAGAGATTACCATTCATACCACAGCAACGGATAAAATAACAGGTGAGAAGGTAATTGTTGCAGGAAAGAAAGTAACGATTGTGGATACAGTTACTCTGGACGGTCTGGAAGAAGGCAGAAAGTATCAGTTAAAAGGCTGGCAGATGTTGAAAGAGGAAAATGCAGAACTGCTCATTGATGGAAAGCGTGTGGAGAGTGATTACACTTTTGTTGCTGACAGCGAGAAAATGAAAGTAGAAGTTTCTTATACGTTTGATGCATCAGAACTTGGCGGACAGAATCTGGTTACATTTGAAAAATTATATGATCTGAAGAATCCGGAAGAACCTGTAAAAGTTGCAGAGCATAAGGACATTGACGATGAAGGTCAGACAGTCCTGATTACAGAGCGAAAGATTTCGATTCATACCACAGCAACGGATAAGAACGGTAAGAAAGAAATTGAAGCCGGAAAAGATCTGACGATTGTGGATACAGTTACATTAGAAGGATTGGAAATCGGTACAAAGTATAAATTGTCTGGTTGACAGATGATTAAGGAAGAAAATGCAAAGCTGATCATTGATGGCAAAGAAGTTACCAATGATTATGAATTTACAGCGGACAAGGAAAACATGGAAGTGCAGATTGAGTTTACTTTCGATGGCAGCACTCTTGGAGGAAAGCAGCTTGTAACCTTTGAAGAACTGTATGATATGACAAATCCGGAAGAACCGAAAAAGGTAACAGAGCATAAGGACATCAACGATGAAGGTCAGACTGTAACCATCAAAGAAGTACCGGAAACACCAACCCCAGAGACACCGGGTACTACTACAAAAACCAGTAACCCTCCGAAAACAGGAGACACTGCAAATGCAATTTTATGGATAGCCATTCTGGTATTATCAGCAGCCGGAATCACAGGAGTTCGTATCTGGAATAAAAAGAAACAGGTTAAGAGATTAGGAATTGAAGAAAAGAAAGAAGAGGAGGAGTAAAACAGAGGGCGGCGATAAGCTGCCCTTTGATGATGAAATGGGAAAAAATCAGAAAGCAATAAAAGTATTACAGCGTTTATTTGATGCCGGATACGGAACGGAAAAAGAGATTGTCAATATGACGATGGATGAGATGCTTGCTTTGCCGGGAGTGAATGTAGCAGATTTGTGCATTATCAGTGAGTTGCAGAAAAGTATTAAGGCTAACAAAGTGATAAGCTATTTGTCAGGGAAAACAGAAGCAAGGGAAGAAATGAAAGGGGCAGATTATGGTGGAACAACCTAAATATTTGGAAATGACATTATCACAATTGAAATCATATGTGGAATCTTCAGAGAGTAATATTTTTTTGGTTGTAGAATTTCCCGAAGGAGATCAGAAGGATGGAGAATGAATTGGAAGTTGTGAATATCCGTCTGGTAAAAGAGCCGTCTCTTTATAGTGAGCAGACGTTGGACAGTCCACAGGCTGTTGTAGAATTGATGGCGAAGGAGTTATCGCAATATGACAGAGAAGTATTTTGCATCCTGAATATGAAAAATAATGGACAGGTAATCAATATGAATCTGGTCAGTGTTGGAACAATCAATGCATCTTTGGTAATTCCCAGAGAAGTTTTTAAGAGCAGTATTCTGGCAAATGCTTCTGCAATCATTGGACTTCATAATCATCGGGGAAAGGGTATGTTGACATCTTGATTTCATTATGATATATTAGGTAACACCTAAATAAATTAGGAGACACCTAAATGAATGGAGTCTTATTATGAATAATGGAATTAGGGTTGTTAACGGCGGCATGCAACCGCAGAAAGAGGAACCATCGTATGAAGAATCAGTAAGATTTCAAGCTAAATTGATAGGTTTATGGGAGCAACAACAGAGTGTTCTGGGGTATACAAAAGCAACGATTGCCTTGAATATAAGAAATGTAAATGAAATTCTGGATATAAGTGATAAATTCATTTGGGAGTTAAGTGCTTCCGATATGGATTCTTTTTATGAAAGCCTTGTTGGAAGAGGATTAGCATATTCTACAAGGCGTAAGTATCAATCCTGTATAGCAGCATTTCTTGATTTTTTAGAGGCGAGGCATAGCAGAGATATTTATGAAAACTATGGTGTAAATGTTCCAAGCATTATTGATAAATTTAATAGACATATGCATCGTAGGGATGACATGGACTCAGCGGTGCTTCCACCAGAACCAGAGTTATTGGAACGGTTTTGGGATGGTTTAAAGAATGAGATGTTAAATGCAAGAAAGTTTGCTACAATAGCTAGAGATTATATGATATTTCGTACTATGGAAAAAGCAGGATTGAGGTCTTTTGAGTGTATAATGCTTGATGTGAAAGATATACGCTTTGATTTAGGAGAAAAAGGTAAAATTCATGTGCGTTATGCAAAAGGCTCAAAAGGAAATGGATACAAGGAACGTTTGGTGCCAATGCTTATGGGACTGGATGAGCTGATGCAGTGGTATTTAACTAATGTTAGACCATTATTTACGGATGAAGTATCCGGACCATTGTTTTTAAGCGAAACCAAGAGAAGAATATCACGTGATGTTGCAAGAAATTCACTACGGAGAAGGCAGAAGGATTTGGGGTTTACTGATGAGGAAATTTTTAGCCCTCATCAGCTCCGGCATGAGTTTGCAACAAGACTTACAGAAATGGGAGTGGATTTGCTTACTCTGAAAACATTGCTGGGGCATAGTCAGATTCAGACAACGTTTGCATATGTATCTCCCGGTGATGATTTTCTGGAAAAACGGATTCGGATGGCTCAAAGCAAATGGCAAAAGCTATTAGAGTCATACGAAGAGGAACAGGAGGAATGTTAAATGGCGTTGGAATGGAAACTTAGGAAGGTAATGGCTGAAAAGAATATTTGGTCTGGTGCTGAACTTAGCAGATTGCTTCAAGATTTAGCAGGTTACAAACTATCTGCACCATCAATAAGTGCATTAATAAATGAACAGCCCAAACAAGTGAAGGCGGAAACAATGGATGCTTTGTGTATGGCTTTGGAGTGTACGCCAAGTGACTTATGGGTATTTACTCCTACTCCATATGTAAAGAAAAAACAAGAGAAGGTTGTTCCCATTAAAAAGGTTGCAAATGGGAAAATGCCACCTTTATAAATGTTTGTATACAATTCATTGGAGATACCTGTTGAGAAGCCTTGGGTACTTAGAATACTGGAGGAGTACAGAGCATTTTTGATAAGTTACCATAAGGAACAAAAAGCAGTTTTTCATCATTTACGAAATGCAGCGAATATATTTATTGCCATGGAAGATATATCTCCAAAGGAGTTGACTTATGATTGGCTTGAACATACTTTTGAATATTATGGAAAAGCTAAAGCATGGCGTAGTCTATCAGGCTTTATGATTGGTAGAAAACTGATACAGGCACCGTCAGAAAATGGTATGTATAGAAAGCAATGTGAAAAATATATTGCAAAAGTGCCGGAAAGCTTTCAAAAGTGTTTAAAGTGGTATGTGGAAGATAAATTTGCGTTGCAGGAGCGTCAAATATCCAATAACGCAAGCAATCCGGTCAAAGGTAGCACTATTGAATCGGATATGTGTTCATTGTATAGAATGGTTCGATGGATTACGGAAAACTATAAAACAGTGACACATTGGACGGATTTTACTGAAACAATAGTCAATCAATATTTATTGTCTCTGCCAGCTTCAAACCGAGAATGTTCGAGAAAGGATTTGTATCAGTTTTTTAAGTTTGCAAAGCGGAAAAGATGTATATTTACCATTCCGATAACTGATTACAGAACTAGAGAAATGCCACGTGTATGTGAAGCACTGACATATCAGGAACAACGTATGCTGTATCATAAAATTAAGGAAGATGGAGTGTCCTTTCCATATGAAGCACTCCTAACATCCTTGTGCTTTTTACACGCAGTGCAATCAATGAGGATAAAGGAAATAAAACTGAGTGCAGTAAATGTAGAAAGAAAAGTCATACACATGAAGGATGTGCCTGATATATACCTGATGCCCATAGAAATAGTGTTGTTGATAGAGTATATGCAAATGCGAAAGGAATTTCCAAATAATGAATCTAATACACACTTATTTATAAAAAGAACACGAGGCGATTATCTTCCAGACAATCCAGTTTCAAAAACATTTATAACAAGCATGGTGAGAAAATTTAGTGGTTTTACTCCACAAGTACTGAGAATAACCTGTCTTCAGGAAATGGCTGCATTAAATGGACCTAATTTTTTAAGGGAAGCATATGGTATATCTGCAACGCACGCAGGGAGATATGGTTCTTATGAAGAATATTTGGTTGAAGAAGCATTAAAGGATGCAGGATTAAGTTAGGAGGCAATATAGTGGATATTGAAGAATCGTTTGTGCCACAGGAAATAAAAGACAAAATAGAAATGCTGAATAAGATGATTGGAGAAGCAGAAAGTTTAAATAAGGAAATCACAGAATGGTACCATGAAGCTCTATTGGATATGGATTCGGAATTAAATGTCGATGATGAATTATTTGATGCCTCAAATGCTTTGTCTGTCGAAGGTATTGATTTTAATGCAATTATGGAAGGATTAAGCATTGTCAGTATTTTCATAGAAACATATGGAGAACGAAAAAATGAATAATAAAAGTATTACAAAGCTACTGGAAACGGTAGCTTTTTCTAATGGGGTATATGTTCTGTGGAACTTATACGACGGGAACATACACATTTCCATCCCAGTGGTAATGTGAAACCGTCAAAAGAGGATATGATTGTTACGAGAAATCTGCAGAAGTGCGGACAGCTATTGGGGATAGAATTGCTGGATCATATCATTGTCGGCGGAACTAATGGAAAGATGCTCAGTTTCCGAGAAGAAAAGATGTTGAATGTGACAGGAAGGATGGATTGGGAGTGATAGAAGAAAAAAGAACTAGAAGTTTTTATTTATTGTAATATTTCATGTAGCGGCATTAGTAAAATAGTGTCGCTACAAAAAGCTGACTTATACATTGATATTATATACATAACTCAAAATAAAATTGTTAAAAATAGAAAAAAGAAACAATATATAACGAAAAAATCTCTAAATAATAGAATTTACATTGACTGAGAGAAGAGTAAAACATATAATAAAGGTGGAGGTGTATAAGAATGTTAGTAAAAGTAAGTGTTGAAAATTTTAAATCTTTTGATAAAGCAGCAGAGCTGACAATGATTTCCTCAAATAAAATACGAACAAATGCAAATCACAGGTTAAAGATAAAAAGTACCCAGTTATTAAAATATGCAGTAGTTTATGGAGCAAATGCATCTGGAAAGACCAATCTGGCATTGTTCTTTAAATTTTTTAAAGATAGTGTCTGCAATGGTATTCCGATAGAAGCTACACAGATGTTTTGTAAGAATCGGCAGGAGAATAAGGAACGAGAAAGTAGTTTTGAAATTCAGATTACTGTAGGTGACAAATTTTATGCCTATGGTTTTTCTGCAGTTTTAAGCAGACGAAAAGTAACCGGAGAATGGTTATATGAATTATATCAGAATGGTTCAGCAAAATGTCTCTTTGAACGAGAAGGAAGTAAACGTCCGGTGTTAAATGATGGTATTACGCTGACAAACACAGAAAAAAATAAATTTGAAACCTATGCAGATGATTTTGAAGGAAATGAAACATCTTTGTTCCTGACAGAAATGAATCGTGGAAAAAAATATAGCACACGATCTAAATTATTGTTCTTCCGGGATGTATATGATTGGATTCAGAATCATATTTCGATTATCACACCGGATACGCCATTGATTGATTTGGAATATTATTATGATGATAATTCGCTGAAGCTGATTAACAAATTGATCAAAACATTTGATACGGGTATCAGCCAGGTAAAAATTGAAGAAATTACATTGGATGAGTTATCAAATGCATTGCCGAAATCAGTATTTGATAAGATGATGCAGCATGTAAAAAATAGAATGGAAGAGCAGGAAAAACCATCATTCAGAATGACGATGAGGTCGAAGGAAACTTTCTTTAATATCGAAGTTGAAGGACATTCTGAACCGAAGGTCACAACAATCCGGTTGCATCATAATAAGTCATTTTATGAGTTCGGTTTTGACGAAGAGTCTGATGGAACAAGAAGATTATTCGATTTGATGGATATGCTGTTGAATAAACGAGAAGATGTTCTTTATGTTGTGGATGAATTGGAGAGAAGCTTACATCCGAAATTGACAGAACGATTTTTGCAATTGTTTATGCAGCTACATGATGAGCAGCGTATGCAGCTATTGTTCACTACACATGAATCATCTATTATGGATCAGGCTATTTTTAGAAGGGATGAAATCTGGTTTGTAGAACGTAACGCAGAAAATGCAAGCTCTATTTATTCCTTAGATCGTTTCAAGGAGAGGTATGATAAAGTGTTGAGCAAGGCATATCTGGAAGGCAGGTATGGTGCGATACCAGTATTTTCAACATTTGACTTTAGAGAGGAGGAGTAGCCTTGGCTCCAGTAAGAAGTTATACGAATTGGAATAGTAGAACTACAGATGAAGAAGAACAGATTGAGCCTTATCGTAAGTACTTTTTCATATGTGAGGGTGCAAATACTGAAACATGGTATTTCAAAAAGTTAATTGATATCCGAAAAGAGTTAAATATTCATCCATTGATCGATATCCGGTTACTTGAAAAAACAGAGGGAGACAGGGACATTTCATTTCCAAGACGTTTGATTGAGTTTGCAGAAAATCAGAAAGAAAATCCAGAAATAGCGTTTGATAAAGAACGGGATAAAATGATTGTTGTATTTGATGGAGACATTTTTGAAGAGAAGGTACTTGATTATGATGAATTGGTAGCAGAAGGTGAAAAGAATAATATATTAGCGGTTAGCAATCCAGCATTTGAATTGTTCCTGCTGTTGCATTATGAAAACTCATACGAAGATGACATTGAGCCAAATGCTGAACAGATTATCCAGAATGAAAAAGATGGACATCAGACATTTATCTATAAGCTGTTACTAGCCAGAACAGGAATCAATCCCAAAAAGAATTCTGCAATTGGAGAACTGGCGAAGAATATAGAGATTGCTATTGAGCAGGAAAAGAAAATCAATGAGGATATTCATCAGTGTAAAGGAAAGATTACTTGTAATATAGGTCGGATTATTGATGAGATTCGGAAGGATGACGGGAACTAATAAAAACAATTAATTTGAGAGCGGTTGCTTTAACATATTAAGATATAAAGAGCAAAACTATATCGCAACATGCTGTAACATGTAAATGGAGATTATATGGAAGGATGAACGCGTATGGAGAATAAAGTTATAATATTAGGTGCTGGCATAGGTGCAATGACGATGGGATTTGAAAATGCTGGTTGTAGCGTTGTTGCAGCTTATGAAAAGGATAGAAGGGCAATTGAACTTTATAAGAAAAATATAAGTGATGAAATAAATGAACTGGATCAATTATGGGCAAGCAATTTGGAAGATATGCCGGATATAGATATATTAGCATGTGATTTTTATAGAGCATTTTATAGAGATTTAAGTATAGCTGGTCGAAAACAAAAAAATGCCAGAGATGTTAATAATGTCATTAAATTGATTTTAGATTATAGAATGCCGAAAATTATATGCTTTTTTATACCGCAGTCTTGTTTGAAATTGAAACAGTTTGTACAGTTGTTAGACGATATAAATAGTAGAGGATATAATTACAAATATAAGCTAATATCTACAGAACAGGCAACTGGATTACCGATAGTAGAGAAAAGAGTCTATTTGGTGGCAATTCATAGGTCATTAGATGATGCATTTGAATTTCCTTATTTTAATGAAAAGAAAATGCTTTCTCCAGAAGAAATATTGGAAAATAAGCCTGTAGAAGAATTTTATCGAAACGTTAATCACAATTATGTTAGTGAGATAAGTACAAAAGATACATTTTTTTGTTGGAAACAAAATAAATACATAGAATCAGATTTAGCAGATACAAATTTAATAAAGATTCCATTGGTCAGGAATAAAAAAGTAATCAGAAAGATAACTCATAGAGAATTGGCAAGGTTGAAGAATCTGCCAGATGATTATCGACTTGATACAAGAAATAAAGCGTGGATGTATAGACAATTGATGTATGCTCCTAATATAAAAATCATGGAACAAATAGCAAGTGAAATAGGAAATACATTGAAAAGAAATATTTTACAAAAGTCGAATATGATGAGAGAACAAACATTTGCAGAATTGTTTAGAAGATATCTTATCACAAAGTGTAAAAATATAGCAGAAGAAAAATTGTGTGATTTTAAATGTAATGTTGATGGAAAAGATATTTGTTTTGAATTAAAAATTTACAATAGCGATTATGCAATTGAAAAAAATATAAAGCGAGCATGTGAAAGATTATTGCGATTAAAAGGTGATAATTTAATTTTAGTTATCGGAAATATTGTTTCAAAAGAAATAAAAGCAAATTGTTTTGAAACATACGGGATAAATATTTGGGATGTGAAAAATTTACTTTGGTTATTTGAAGAATACTCAGATATAAAAAATGAATTTATATCGTTATTAACATATAGTGTGGATGATTTACAATTAGAAATTCCAGAGCCACAATTATTTGAAGAAAAACAAATCGAAAAAAGGGAGAGAACATGGGAAGAACAGTTAAAAGATATACAACCGGGAAAAGAATTTTTTAAGGAATATGAAAAGATTTGTACAGAAATTTTGAAAAATGTACTTGGAGAGTATTTGAGTTTATGGGCTGTGCAAGAGCATTCCAATGATGGGTTATACTGTTTTGATTTGTGTTGTAAAATCAAAAATGGGGTGAATCAGGATTTCTTTAACACAATACAAAATTATTTTAATACAAAATATATAGTATTTGAATTCAAAAATTATAAAGAAAAAATAACTCAAAGAGAAATTTATACGACAGAAAAATATTTGTATAAAAAGGCATTAAGAAGTGTGGCAATTATTGTGTCAAGAGAAGGAGCAAGTAGAAATGCACTTTCAGCAACAAAAGGTTGCTTGAGGGAAAATGGAAAGTTGATTTTATGTTTATCTGATAAAGATTTAAACGAACTGATTCGTATAAAGGAAAAAGACGAACAACCAACAGCAGAGTTTTTTGAAGCGATGTTAGATGATATATTGATACATTTGGAAAAATAAGAATTAAAAGTACAGAACAAACATTCGATTTAGTTCTGTACTTTTTTTCTCCTGAATGATATACTATACAAGTAACAATACTAAGAAAACAACTACTATTTCTAAAATATCACCGCTAAATTAGAGCGCTCAGGAGAAATTACATGGATCATTTTGAATTAGTATCACAATACAACCCAACTGGCGACCAGCAGCAGGCAATTAAAGAGCTGGTCGAAGGCTTCAAAGAAGGAAACCAGTGTCAGACGTTGCTTGGCGTTACTGGATCTGGTAAGACATTTACCATGGCGAATGTCATTCAACAGATGAACAAGCCGACATTAATTATTGCACGTAATAAAACACTGGCAGCGCAGCTGTATGGGGAATTCAAAGAGTTCTTTCCAAATAACGCAGTGGAATATTTTGTCTCCTACTACGACTATTATCAGCCGGAAGCATATGTTCCATCTTCAGACACATATATTGCCAAGGATTCGTCCATCAATGACGAGATTGATAAGCTTAGACTCTCCGCAACTATGTCACTGATGGAGCGAAGAGATGTGATCATTGTTGCAAGTGTATCTTGTATCTATGGGCTGGGTAACCCGGTAGATTACCAGAACATGGTAGTTTCTTTGCGTCCGGGTATGATCAAAGATCGTGATGAAGTAATGGCAAAGCTGATTGAGATCCAGTATGATCGTAATGATATGGATTTCCACCGTGGTACATTTCGTGTGCGTGGAGATGTTTTGGAAATCATTCCGGCATATGAGAGTGACACAGCGATTCGTGTGGAATTCTTTGGAGACGAGATAGACAGGATCTCAGAGATTGATATTTTGACAGGAGAAGTGAAGGACGAACTGAAACATGTAGCAATCTTTCCGGCATCTCATTACGTGGTTGACCGTGAGAATATCAAACGTGCGGTGGCAGATATTGAAGAAGAATTAGAAGAACGTGTCAAAGAGTTTAAGAGAAATGATAAGCTTTTAGAGGCACAGCGTATTGCGGAGCGAACGAATTTTGATATTGAGATGCTTAAGGAGACTGGATTTTGTTCCGGAATTGAGAATTATTCCAGACATTTGGCAGGGCTTCGACCGGGACAGGCTCCGTATACATTGATCGATTATTTCCCGGATGATTTTATTATGATGATTGATGAGTCACATAAGACAATCCCGCAGATTGGTGGAATGTATCACGGAGACCAGTCGAGAAAGCAGACATTGGTAGATTATGGATTCCGCCTGCCATCTGCGAAGGATAACCGACCACTTAACTTTGATGAGTTTGAAAGTAAGATCAATCAGGTGATGTTTGTGTCTGCGACACCGGGAGAATATGAGAAGGATCATGAACTTCTTCGAGCAGAACAGGTAATCCGCCCGACAGGACTTCTGGATCCGGAAGTTGAAGTGCGGCCGGTAGAAGGACAGATTGATGATCTGATCGGTGAAGTGAACAAAGAGATCAGTAAGAAGAATAAAGTCCTTGTCACAACGCTGACAAAGCGTATGGCAGAAGATTTGACAGATTATATGCGTGAAGTAGGAATCCGTGTAAAATATCTTCATTCGGATATTGATACACTTGAACGTACGGAGATCATCCGAGATATGCGTCTGGATGTGTTTGATGTGTTGGTTGGGATTAACCTCTTGAGAGAAGGACTTGATATTCCGGAAATCACTCTTGTTGCAATCCTTGATGCAGATAAAGAAGGATTCCTTCGTTCAGAGACTTCGCTGATTCAGACAATCGGTCGTGCAGCGCGTAATGCAGAAGGACATGTAATCATGTATGCAGATAAGATTACAGAATCAATGCAGCTGGCGATCGATGAGACACAGCGTCGTCGTGAGATTCAGATGAGATACAATGAAGAGCATGGAATCACGCCGAAGACGATTCAGAAGTCAGTGCGTGATCTGATCAGTATCTCTAAAAAGGTTGCGGCAGAAGAGATGCGGCTTGAAAAAGATCCGGAGTCCATGAGCCAGAAAGAACTGGAGAAACTGATCGCGGATCTGACGAAACAGATGAAGAAGGCAGCAGCGGAATTGAACTTTGAGGCAGCGGCAGAGCTTCGTGATAAGCTTGTTGAATTAAAAAAGATGCTCAATGATATGGAATAGGAGATTACAAAATGGGTAAGAAAATGGACGCCAGACAGTACATTAAGATACGAGGCGCGAATGAAAATAACCTGAAGAATATAGATGTAGATATCCCAAGAAATGAACTGGTTGTTTTGACGGGACTTAGCGGTTCTGGAAAATCTTCCCTTGCATTTGATACAATTTATGCAGAGGGTCAGAGACGTTATATGGAATCACTGTCTTCCTATGCAAGACAGTTTCTTGGTCAGATGGAGAAACCGGATGTAGAAAGTATCGAAGGGCTTTCACCTGCAATTTCTATCGATCAGAAATCAACGAACCACAATCCACGTTCCACAGTTGGAACTGTTACGGAGATTTATGATTATTTTCGATTATTATATGCGAGAGTTGGAATTCCTCATTGCCCGAAATGTGGTCGTGAGATTGCAAAACAGTCGGTAGATCAGATGGTGGATCAGATCATGGCGCTTCCGGAGAGAACGAAGATACAGCTTTTGGCACCTGTTGTACGTGGAAGAAAAGGAACACATGCAAAGCTTTTCGAACGTGCAAAAAAGAGTGGATATGTTCGTGTTCGTGTGGATGGCAATATGTATGAGCTTTCGGAAGAGATTGCACTGGATAAGAATGTTAAACATAATATTGAAATTATTGTGGATCGTCTTGTGATAAAACCTGGAATTGAAAAGCGACTGACAGATTCTGTCGAAAATGTACTTGAGCTCGCAGAAGGTCTGCTTGTTGTTGACGTGATCGATGGAGAATCTCTGAATTTCAGTCAGAGTTTTTCCTGTCCTGTCTGTGAGATCAGTATTGATGAGATTGAACCACGCAGTTTTTCTTTTAACAATCCATTTGGTGCTTGCCCGGAATGTTTTGGACTTGGATACAAAATGGAATTTTCAGAAGAACTGATGATTCCGGATCCGTCGTTGTCTATTAATCAAGGTGCGATTGCAGTTTTAGGATGGCAGTCCTGTACAGACAAGAGCAGCTTCACCCGTGCAATTCTGGATGCACTGTGTAAAGAATATCATTTTGATCTGGACACCCCTTTTGAGGACTATCCGAAAGAAATCCATGATGTTTTGATTTATGGAACAGATGGAAAAGAAGTGAAGGTTTATTATAAAGGTCAGAGAGGCGAAGGGATTTATCCGGTTGCATTTGAAGGATTGATCAAGAATGTGGAACGTCGTTACCGTGAGACAGGTTCTCAGACGATGAAAGCAGAATATGAGACATTTATGAATATTACACCATGTTCAGCCTGTAAAGGACAGCGCTTGAAGCCGGGGGCTTTAGCTGTAACAGTTGGAGATAAGAATATTTCAGAAGTGACAACACTTTCTATAGAACGGCTTCAGAAATTTTTAGATGAACTTCAATTGACAGAGACACAGCAGTTGATTGGTAATCAGATTCTGAAAGAGATCAAAGCAAGAATCAGTTTTTTGATGGATGTCGGTCTGGATTATCTGACGCTTGCGCGTGCGACAGGAACACTTTCCGGTGGAGAAGCACAGAGAATTCGACTTGCAACACAGATTGGATCAGGTTTGGTCGGAGTTGCATATATTCTGGATGAGCCGAGTATCGGACTTCATCAAAGAGATAATGATAAACTTCTTGCGACGCTGAAACATCTGCGTGATCTTGGAAATTCATTGATTGTAGTAGAACATGATGAAGATACGATGCTGGCAGCGGATTATATAGTAGATATCGGTCCGGGGGCAGGAGAACATGGCGGTCAGGTTGTTGCTGTGGGAAATGCACAGGAAATTATGAAAAATCCAAATTCTGTCACAGGAGCGTATTTGAGTGGAAAAATCAGGATTCCGGTTCCGACAGAAAGAAAGAAGCCGACAGGTTATCTGAAGGTAGTCGGTGCACAAGAGAATAATCTCAAGAACATTGATGTAAAATTCCCTTTGGGAGTTATGACTTGTGTAACAGGAGTGTCTGGATCGGGGAAAAGTTCTCTTGTGAATCAGATTTTATATAAAAGACTTGCAAGAGACTTGAACCGGGCAAGAACAATCCCTGGAAAACATAAGAGAATAGAAGGGCTAGAGCAGGTTGACAAAGTGATTAATATCGACCAGTCACCAATCGGAAGGACGCCACGGTCAAATCCTGCCACTTATACAGGCGTGTTTGATTTGATCCGAGATTTGTTTGCAGGAACGCCGGATGCAAAAGCACGTGGATACAAGAAAGGACGGTTTAGCTTTAATGTTAAAGGGGGACGTTGCGAAGCATGTGCAGGAGACGGAATCCTGAAAATCGAGATGCATTTTCTTCCGGATGTTTATGTTCCATGTGAGGTCTGTGGTGGAAAGCGTTACAATCGTGAGACTCTGGAAGTACGCTATAAAGGGAAAAATATTTATGATGTATTGAATATGACAGTGGAAGAAGCGGTAGATTTCTTCGAAAACGTGCCAAGTATTCGAAGAAAGATGGAGACGCTGAGAGATGTCGGATTGTCGTATATTCGTTTGGGACAGCCTTCTACAGAGCTTTCAGGTGGCGAGGCACAGAGAATTAAACTTGCGACAGAACTTAGCAAACGCAGTACCGGAAAAACGGTATATATTCTGGATGAACCTACGACAGGACTTCATTTTGCAGATGTGCATAAATTAACAGAGATTCTCCGCAGACTTTCCGGGGATGGAAATACAGTAATTGTAATCGAACATAATCTGGATGTGATTAAGACGGCAGACTATATTATTGACATTGGACCAGAAGGAGGAGATCGAGGAGGAACTGTTGTGGCAAGTGGTACTCCGGAAGAGATCGCAAAGAATCCAGATTCTTATACAGGGAAATATATTGCGTCTATATTGGAGAAATAAAGACGAAAAAAAGTCGAAAAAAGTCGTAAAATATATGCAAAAAATGCCTTTCTATTTTAAGCGAAGTCTATTATACTAAAGTATGCGGATGATAAAACATTACTGTTTTGGTTACATAATATTGATAACAGCAAGAGTGAAAAAACAGTAACGATAAACCCCTTCAAGGGAAAAAAGACACTTGATTGAGGAAAGAGAATGCTGGAATCAGTAACAGACAAAGTTGTTTATTTGCAGAGTAGATTGCTGAGAACAGCAAAAGAGCGTTTTAGAAGGGAGATATAGAAATTATGATGTCAGTAGATCTTGGAATAGATTTGGGGACAGCCAGTGTACTGGTATATGTGAAAGGAAAAGGGGTTGTTCTGAAAGAACCATCAGTTGTCGCATTTGATCGTGATACGAATGTGATCAAGGCAATTGGTGAAGAAGCACGTCTGATGCTTGGAAGAACACCGGGAAATATTATTGCGGTAAGACCACTCAGACAAGGAGTAATCTCTGATTATACCGTGACGGAGAAGATGATTAAGTATTTTGTTCAGAAAGCTCTGGGAAAACGTACATTTAAGAAGCCGAGAATCAGTATCTGTGTACCAAGTGGTGTTACAGAAGTAGAAAAAAAAGCAGTGGAAGAGGCTACATTTGCAGCCGGAGCAAGAGAAGTTCATCTGATTGAAGAACCTGTGGCAGCAGCAATAGGAGCAGGGATAGATATTTCAAAGCCTTGTGGAAATATGATTGTTGATATCGGTGGCGGTACAGCAGATATTGCAGTTATTTCGTTGGGTGGAACAGTTGTGAATACATCAATTAAGATAGCGGGTGATGATTTCGATGAAGCAATCGTACGCTATATGAGAAAGAAACACAATCTTCTGATTGGAGAAAGAACGGCAGAAGATATCAAGATTAAGATTGGAACGACTTATCCACTTGTAGAGGAAGAGAAGATGGAAGTCAGAGGGCGTAATCTGGTAACAGGGCTTCCGAAGACAGTTACGGTGACTTCATCCGAGACAGAAGAAGCTTTGAGAGAATCTACAGGACAGATTGTAGAAGCTGTAATCGGAGTACTTGAGCAGACTCCGCCAGAGTTGTCGGCAGATATCCTTGATCGTGGAATTGTTCTTACCGGAGGAGGAGCACTTCTTCGCGGGTTGGAAGAATTGATCGAAGAGAGAACAGGAATTAATACGATGACAGCGGAGGATCCGATGAAAGTCGTTGCAATTGGTACCGGACAGTTTGTGGAATTTATGAGTGGAAGAAAAGAGTTTTAAGAGAAAGAATTCTGAAAAAGAATTTGAAGTGTCAGATTCTTAGAGAAGAAGATTCAATTACAAGGGGTGTGTATATTAGGAACACACCCTTTTTCTGCATATAAATAGGAAAAGATACAAGAAGAGAGAGGAAAAAGTGTGGAAACAGTTACAGGGTATGTGAGTCATATTGTATATAGAAATTCTGATAATGGGTATACAGTATTCCATATTGAACATGATGATGGTGAAGTGACATGCGTGGGAAGTCTGAACTATATTAATGAAGGAGAACTTCTTGAAATTCAAGGAGAATATGTGAATCATAATGTTTACGGTAAGCAGTTGAAGATTTCTCATTATAAAGTAAAAGAGCCGGAGGATATTGTTTCTATTGAACGATATCTTGGCTCCGGAGCAGTGAAAGGTGTGGGTGCGGCACTGGCTGGCCGAATCGTGAAAAAGTTTAAAGAGGATACTTTTCGCATTATTGAAGAAGAGCCGGAAAGACTTGCGGAGATCAAAGGAATCAGTGAAAGAAAAGCACAGGAGATTGCATCTCAGCTTGAAGAAAAGAAAGATATGCGAAAAGCCATGATTTATCTGCAGAAATACGGTATTTCCACAAAGCTGGCAGCCAAGATTTATCAGTATTACGGAATGAAAGTGTATAAAGTGCTGGAAGAAAATCCGTATCAGCTTGCAGATAATATTGAAGGAATCGGATTTAAGACTGCGGATGAAATTGCATCCAAGATTGGCATACATACAGATTCAGACTATCGTATACGAAGTGGTTTATTTTATACATTGCAACAGGCAGTAGGTGAGGGGCATGTGTATTTACCACAGAATATATTGCTTCGGAGGGCAAATGCACTTTTAGGAGTTGATCTTGAAGATATTGAGAAGTATATCATGGATCTGTGTATAGAGCGGAAAACAGTTATGAAAGAAGTGGATGAGGAAATTCGCATTTATCCAGCACATTATTATTACTTGGAATTGAATACTGCGAAAATGCTTAATGATCTTGATATTGACTGTCAGATGCCGGAAGATATGATGGAGAAACGTCTGAAAAGAGTTGAACAGAAAGAAAAGATAGAATTGGATCCAATGCAGCACAGAGCTGTTATAGAAGCTATTAAACATGGCCTGCTCATATTAACAGGAGGACCGGGTACAGGTAAGACGACAACGATCAATACGATGATTCAATTTTTTGAAAGCGAAGGAATGAGTATCCTTCTTGCAGCGCCAACAGGACGCGCGGCAAAGCGAATGACAGAGGCTACAGGATATGAAGCCCAGACGATTCACAGATTACTTGAAGTAAGTGGAAATCCTGAGGAAGAGAACAGTGTAGGTGGATTTTTGAGAAACAGAGAGAATCCACTTGAGACAGATGTTATCATTATAGATGAGATGTCCATGGTTGATCTGAATCTGATGCATGCGCTTTTATCAGCAGTTATTCCAGGAACAAGACTTATTCTTGTGGGAGATGTGGATCAGCTTCCGTCCGTGGGACCGGGAAGCGTGTTAAAAGATATCATACGTTCAGAAAAATTTCACGTAGTGACGCTTACAAAGATTTTTCGTCAGGCAGGAGAGAGTGATATTGTAGTAAATGCTCATAAGATCAATGCAGGAGAACCGGTTACAATTGATAATAAAAGCCGGGATTTCTTCTTCTTAAAACGCCAGGATGCGAATACGATCATTAGCGTCGTTATTACTTTAATACAGAAGAAATTACCCAGATATGTGCAGGCCGATCCAAATGAAATCCAGGTAATGACACCAACACGTAAGGGATTGCTGGGTGTAGAACGATTGAATGTGATTCTACAGCAATATCTGAATCCTTCAGATTCCAAAAAAACGGAGAAAGAAATTAATGGTAGATTGTTCCGTGAAGGTGACAAAGTAATGCAGATTAAAAATAATTATCAATTAGAGTGGGAAGTTTCTACCAGATTTGGATTAACAGTTGACAAAGGAATTGGAGTTTTTAACGGCGATATGGGAGTCATTGATGAAATCAATGAATATACAGAAACTGTTATCGTGGAATATGATGAGGGGAGAAAGGTAAAATATGGATACGATATGACAGATGAGTTAGAACTTGCCTATGCGATTACGGTTCATAAATCTCAGGGAAGCGAGTATCCGGCGGTCATTATCCCACTTCTTCTAGGACCAAAGTTACTATATAACAGGAATCTGCTTTATACAGCAGTGACGCGGGCAAAAAAATGTTTAACAATAGTAGGGAGTGAACTAACATTTCAGGAAATGATCGAAAACAAAAGCGAACAGGGAAGATTTACAAGCTTAGACGAGCGAATCAAAGAATTTTAGAAAAAATGTATCCAAAAAGATGCCCGTTTTGTCAGGAAATCAGCTCAAAAGGTATTTGCGGTGACTGTAGAAAACAGGTTGTTAAGGTGGGAGAAATAAAATGTATCCATTGTGGAAAACCATTGGAGGGGGAAACGAAAGAGTATTGCAGGGATTGTGAAAGAAGAAAAAGTAATTATGAACAAGGACGTAGCCTCTGGGTTCACATTCCGCCGGTTTCAAATTCAGTATATCGGTTGAAATATCACAACAAGCGATATTATGCGGAAATCTTTGGGAAAGAGCTGGCAGATGAGTTTGAATTTCAGATTCGAAGATGGGGGATCCAGGCAATTATTCCAATTCCATTACATAGATCAAAAATGAGAAAACGAGGATATAATCAGGCAGAACTTTTAGCAAAGCAGTTATCAGAATGCATGGGAATTCCTATGGAAAAAGATGTTTTATATCGGATTAAGAAAACCCGGCCTTTAAAGGAAATGAACGGGGAGCAGAGACACAGAAATCTGAAGGGGGCATTTGCGGTTTCAAAATCGTGGAATCCACGCCAGAACATTCTTCTGATTGATGATATTTACACAACCGGAAGTACAATAGAACGTGCTGCAGGGATCCTGAAAAAAGCAGGTGTTGAAAATGTCTACTTTTTGACTCTAAGCATTGGACAAGGTATCTGAACATATGGTATACTTAGGAGAGAAATCTGGAAAGGTGAATGTCGGATATGTTAGATAAAGACAGGATTCGTTTAATGACAAAAATGTCGATATATGAGAAGAATCACAGAGATGATTTTAAAATTGCCGATTATTACAGAAAAGATTATGCAAGTCTTAAGAGATGGATTACATTGATCTGGGTAACAATAGGTTATGCAATTTTGTTCGTTAGTTTCTGCATTTATTCAAGTGATAGTTTATCTGCTGATCTGACAATTTTAAAACTATTCGTTCTCTTGATTGCAGCAATTGCAGGCTATATAGTTCTTTTGGTTATATATGGGGTTTGCGCAAATAGTTTTTATAAGAGAAAACATGCAGTTGCCAAACAGAATGTAAAACGTTATTATCGTAATTTGTCCCGTTTAGAGAAGATGTGTAAAAAGGAGAAGAATGAACAATGAACAATTTATTGGTTCTTAGAGAAAGATTTAAGCAGATTTATGTTTCTCACTCTCTCTTAGTTCGAAAGGGAGCACAGTTTTTGCTTGCACTTTTGGTGTTTAACCTGATCAATTCTAATATTGGATTTATGAAGATGGCATCATCTGTTCTTTGTACTGTTGGCTTAGCAGTAGTCTGTACATTTCTCCCTCTGGCAGTAATGACGGCAGCAGCAACTGTGTTAATAGTGGCTCATTTATATACATTATCTATGCCAATAGCCGGAGTTGCGGTGATACTGTTTTTGTTAATGTATATTTTCTACTTTCGATTTACCCCAGAGAAGAGCTGGCTGATTCTGCTGACAGTAGTAGCTTTCGGCATGAAAATACCACTGGTGATTCCGGTTATATTTGGGCTGTTAGGTACTATAGTATGGATCGTTCCTGCATCCTGCGGAATCCTTGTTTATTATCTGCTTTACCTGATCAAAGCTTCTGCAACAGCATTGAAAGGTACAGATGGAACAACAATGATCAGCACTTTAACCAATTTTACAAAACAGTTTGTAGGCTATCAAGAAATGTGGGTTATGCTGTTTGCAGTAGTGATCGGAATACTGGTAGTGAACGGAATTAAAAATCGGGCAGTCGATCATTCCTGGAAGATTGCATCAGCAACAGGAGCAGCAGTTTGTGTGATCGTAGGTGCATCGGGAAATATTTCTCTTGGACTTCACATGTCTTATACGATGATGATTTTCAGTGGGATTCTTGGTGTTGTAATAGGATTGTTCCTTGAAGTTATTTTTTTCTCTGTGGATTATTCAAGAACAGAGAATGTTCAGTTTGAAGATGACGAATACTATTATTATGTAAAGGCAGTTCCGAAAGTAGGGGTTCAGATGCCTGAGAAGCAGGTAAAACATATTACAGAACATCAGGGGCAGGACGCAGAGATGCCGAATGTGTCAGAGACAGAAAACAATACTGCTGTGTCAGAAGTTTCTGATTTGAAGGAAGTTGAACAGAAAGAGGAAGAAGATCAGTCAGAACAACTGAAAAAGGAGCCTGATTTTACACAGACAGCAATTTTTAATGATTCAAACATGACGGAAGATATTCTTTTAACAAGAAGTCTGAGCAAGGAACTGGGTCTGGATCAGAATGAAGAGAAAAAAGAGTGATCGACAGAGCAAAAGATGCAAGAGTGCATAACAACGAGTGATTACATAAGGTGGTGAGACTTGAGATGATAGAGTGGATTCAGAATTTTATAAGAAATTATTCAAATGGAATGTATTTTCCACATATACAGATAAAAGATATCATAGAGATTCTGATTGTGACGATTATTGTCTATGAAATCATGCTCTGGATCAAGAACACAAAAGCCTGGATGCTTCTGCGAGGAATGCTTATGCTGGGGGGATTTATTCTTCTGGCATGGCTTTTTCAAATGAATACGATCCTGTATCTGGCAAAAGAGTCAATTAATGTATTAGCGATTGCAGCAATTGTTGTTTTTCAGCCAGAACTTAGACGGGCATTGGAGAAGCTGGGAGAAAAGAATTTATTTAGTAACATTAATCCGTTCGATAAAAATAAAGAAAATCAGAGGTTTTCGGATGAAACACTGGATAGTATTGTAAGAGCTTGTTATGCCATGGGAAGCGTATGTACAGGAGCACTGATCGTAGTAGAGCAGGTGATTCAGTTGACAGAGTATGAAATGACAGGGATAGAGCTTGATTGTAAAGTGTCTTCTCAGGTGCTGATCAATATTTTTGAACACAACACCCCACTTCATGATGGCGCGGTTATTATCAGAGGGGACAGAATTACATCAGCAACATGCTATCTGCCACTTTCAGATAACATGACAATCAGTAAAGATCTGGGAACAAGGCATCGTGCGGCATTGGGAATGAGCGAGGTTTGCGATGCTCTTGTGATTGTTGTTTCAGAAGAAACGGGACTTGTTTCTGTGGCTTCCGGAGGACGATTGCTTCGAGCTATTAACGCAGAAGAACTTCGGAGTCAGTTAAGCCAGATTCAGTATAGAAAGACAGAGACAAAGAACAAGTTTTCTATACGGAAAGGATGGCACAGATCATGAAAAAATACAAATTGACAACGAATCTTCCACTTAAGATTATTGCATTTGTTTTTGCAGCATTTCTTTGGCTGATTGTTGCGAATGTTGCTAATCCGGTTACGAAATCAACCTATACAAACATCAAAGTTACGATAGCGAATGATGATGTGATTACACAGGGCGGAGAAGTTTATACGGTTTTAGATGAACAGAATGTAAACGTAGTTGTTTACGCAAAACGTTCAGTGATTCAACAGATTAAGTCGGATGATATTGTGGCTACTGCGGATATCAAAGAAATGGATTCCAGGACAGGGTTGATACCAATTTCAGTATCAATTCCAAAGTATAGTGGATCTTATCAGTCGGCAGAGGCTGCTCCGAGAAATATACAGATTAAGACAGAACCAACAGGTAAGACTGTATTTACACTGACTGTTAGCACAACAGGAACGCAGCGTGACGGTTATCAGATTGGAGAGATGAAAGTTAATCCTGAAAAAATAACGATTACAGGAGCAGAATCAACAGTAAAATCAATTGATAAAGCCGTAGCGAAGATTAATGTAGATGGAATTTCAAAAGATGAAGAACTTACAGCAGAACTTGTTTTATATGATGCATCGGGAAATGTAATCAATCAGGGACAGCTAAGTAATAATCTTGGAGAAGATGGAATCACTGTAGATGTGACAGTGATGAGGATCAAGACGGTTCCGTTAAAATTTGAAGCATCTGGAACACCGGCAGATGGATATGAATATCTCGGTTGTTCGAGCGAACCGGCGAGCGTGCAGATCTGCGGAAAAGAAGAGGCCTTATCCAAGATTGAAAGTATCAATATTCCAGCATCTGAATTGTCTATTGCTGGGGCAACAGAAAAGATAGAGAAAGCATTTGACATTACAGATTATCTGCCGGAAGGTGTAGAACTTATTGAAGGCGCTTCGGGAAAGGTTACCGCAACTGCAATGATCGAACAGTTGGGAAATCGTACAATTGAGTTTATGGTTGCATCCATTAAACAGAATTATCTGGCAAAAAATCTTCAGGTAAGTTATGAGCCAGATGCTGAGGTAACGCTTGTATTCCAGGGCGAGAAAGATACGCTGGACAGTCTGGATATCAGTAATGCAGTATCGGTAAACCTCCAGAATTACACGAAGGAAGGCACTTTTGACATACCGGTAGAAGTAGACCTTCCGGATGGAGTGACATTGACAAAACCAGTGACAGTGCAGCTTACATTGACTGAAAAAGAATCAACAGAGGATGAACAACCGGAAAATGACGCTGAGACAAATTAATGATACTTCATATTAATTAAAAAAATACAGGTCTAAATTAAAAAAGAATTAAGAAGGCTGGCATTGACAGTTTTCGATGCATATTATATGATATTGGAGTTAAAACTTCCAACTATCAGAGAGATAGAATAGGAGAATAACATGGTAAGCGATAAAGTAGTGATCAAAAATCCGACAGGACTTCATCTAAGACCGGCAGGATTGTTTTGTAAAACTGCAATGCAGTACAAGAGCAAGATCACAGTATACAAGAAGATGAAAAATGAAGAAGTGAATGCAAATGCTAAAAGTGTATTAAGCGTACTGGGAGCATGTATAAAAAGCGGAGATGAGATTACAATTATTTGTGAAGGAGAAGACGAAGAAACAGCACTTTCAGACATGGTTCAACTTGTGAAAGATGGATTGGGAGAATAAGTAGTGTTTATAAACTGGTATATTGTAACAGTGAAGAGACATAGGAGGAAAAAGAAATGAGCAAAGCAACATTAGTAATCATGGCGGCAGGTATTGGAAGTCGTTTTGGAGGTGGAATCAAGCAGCTGGCTCCGATTGGACCAAATGGAGAGATTATCATGGACTACTCCATCTATGATGCATTAGAAGCAGGGTTTGACAAAGTTGTATTCGTTATCCGCAAAGATCTCGAGAAAGATTTCAAAGAGATCATTGGCAACCGTATTGAAAAAGAAGTAGAAGTAGCATATGCATTTCAAGAGCTTGATGATATTCCGGAAAAATTCAGCGGAAAATTCACAGGAAGAACAAAACCTTGGGGAACAGGTCAGGCAATTCTTTGCTGTAAAGATGTGGTGGATGCTCCATTCCTTGTAATCAATGCAGATGATTATTATGGAAAAGAAGCATTTAAAGAGGCATACAGTTATTTGACAAACCTCCCGTCTACTGATATAATGCAGATTTGTATGGTCAGCTTTGTATTAAAAAATACATTGAGTGACAATGGCGGTGTGACCAGAGGCGTGTGCAAAGTAGACGGACATGGTATGCTTGCAGACATTGAAGAGACACATAACATCGAAAAAGAAGATGGAAAAGCCGTAATCCATAAAGAGGATGGAGATGTATTCCTTGACATTGATTCACCGGTATCTATGAATATGTGGGGAATTACACCTGAATTTTTTGAGATTCTTAAGACAGGATTTGAAGAGTTCCTTGAGAAAACAGAAAGTACGGATCTAAAAGCAGAATACCTGCTTCCGACAATGATTGGAGATCTGTTAAATGATGGAAAACTGGAAGTAAAAGTACTGCAGTCACATGATCAGTGGTTTGGTGTGACATATAAAGAAGACAAAGAATCTGTAACAGCAGCACTTCGTGGATTGATTGAAAAAGGAGTTTACCCGTCAAAATTGTTCTAATTTGAGAAAAGGGATGTAAGATGGCAAAACGAAAAGGATCTGCTGGCAATTCTGCACGCAGAAAGAAAAGTACAAATAAGTATTCCCGCAGATCGGGAAGTAATAAATTGGGAACTTTGTGTATCATTCTTCAGACGATTGCCAGTATAGCCTTAATGGCGGTATTGTATTTGTTGGGAATGATTCCGGATAAGTATCTGATACTGGTAGCAGCAATACTGTTTTTCTTATGGTGTGTGACACTGAATTCACAGGCGGCAAGGAGAAAACGGGGTACTTTGGGAAAAGTGTTCAGTTTACTTATGGCAGTTGTGATGTTTACTGGAAGTTATTATGTCGCTCAGGCTAATAATATGATTGGGAAGATCACAGGCAGCAACTATAAAGTGGATAAGATGGTTGTTGCAGTGCGAGCGGATGATTCGGCAGAGACAATAGAAGATGCGGCAAACTATACGTATGGTGTACAGTTTGAGAAAGGTGCTGACAATATACAGACAGCTGTAACTGATATTGAAAAGCAGATCGGCGTTGATACGATCGAAGTGAAAGAATACGATTCTGTTCAGGATCAGGCACAGGCTTTGATTGATGGAGATTGTGATGCAATCATTTATAACAGTGCATATACAAGTCTGATGGAAGAAACAGTAGACGGTTATAGCGAAAAAGCAAAGGTATTATACACATTTAATATCCGTGTGGAATTGAAGTTGGGAAACAAGGATACTATGGCAACAGATGACAGTATTATAAAAGAACCATTTACAGTTTATATCAGTGGTATTGATGTTTATGGTGATGTATCAGAAACAAGCCGAAGTGATGTGAATATTATTGCAGTTGTGAACCCGCAGACACATCAGATATTACTTGTAACAACACCACGTGATTATTATGTTCCTATTCCGGGGATTTCAGGAGGACAGAGAGATAAGTTGACACATGCGGGAATCTACGGGATAGATGCATCTATGAGAACGTTGGGTGAATTATATGAAACGGATATTAATTATTATGCGAGATTGAATTTTACATCCATGATTGACATTGTAGATACACTTGGAGGAATTGATGTATATTCAGAGTATGAGTTTACTACAAGTGAAGATTCTGAACATGTAATGGATGTCCAAGAAGGATATAATCACTTTAATGGTGAAGAAGCACTTGCTTTCTGTAGAGAGAGACACAATGTTCCAGGTGGAGACAATCAGAGAGGAAAAGATCAGCAGGCAGTTATTACTGCTATGTTGAAGAAGTGTTTGTCACCGACTATGCTCTTGAAAGCGAATGCTATTATGGAACAGGTGAGTAAAGATATAGAGACCAATATGTCTCAGGAAGAGATTAATGCGTTGATTAAATATCAGTTAAGTAATAATCCGGCATGGACGATTCAGTCTGTAGCAGCGGAAGGTACGAATACAACTGGAATTTGTTATTCTAGTGGTGATACAGAACTCTTTATTATGGAGCCGGTTGAATCTTCTGTGCAGAATATTATTGATCTGGCAAACATTGTAGAAGAAGGTGGAGTGTTGCCGGAAGGTGAACAATTGAATTGAGAATGGGGGATATGCAGAACTAGATGTAATCATTGCAAATGGTGAACAGGTAAAAGAGAGATAATTAATATATAAGTAAGTATTTGAATTAAATCAGAGGACGGAAAAATAGAGATGATTCTCGTTTTTCTGCCCTCTTTTTGCTTTATAGAAAATTCCGATTTTGGATAAGAGGGAAATGGACATGACAATAGGACGATAGTTCGATTTAGAAGATATAAAAACCTTCTTCTCCAAATAAATCGTCAAAAGGGTTGTCTTCATTCAGAAAATAATCCATATCCAGAAGGTCGTCCCCACTTATATGGCAGATGTCCTCTGATGTCAATCCTTCCGGTGGATTTTATATGTGCATTGAAATTTGAAATTTAAAGCGGTAGGTTTTTCGGTGCCCTCAATTGAGGGGCAGGGGAGCTGAATAGGTACAGCCTATTTTTTATATATTAGGAAAGTCCTTTCCTAATATATAAAAAACGCTCCGCTCAGG
>ERZ827363.797-NODE-797-length-33541-cov-8.652392_pt1 | contig 33541 bp, 32 predicted proteins | sample MGYA00519776_ERZ827363 | MGnify/ENA primary metagenome ERZ827363 (study PRJEB31778, sample SAMEA3449288) | human gut metagenome | biome: human gut; feature: human-associated habitat; material: faeces | place: United Kingdom | collected 2010/2012 ...
GTGAATATTTCACTTACTTGTGGATCACATTCGAATCCGTAAGCTTTACAAGAAGACTCAACCATTCTTATACCACCTTCAGGCATTATAGCTCTTTTTAAAGGTGCGTCAGTTTGTAAACCAACTATAGTTTCTCTATCTTTGTCTATATATCCAGGTGCGTAAGCATCTATTGCAGAAACAGTTTTAGTGTCAACGTCTAGTGTTCCACCATTTTCTCTTTCTTTTTTAAATAATTCCATTACTTCTTCCCATAGTACTTTAGTGTTTTCAGTAGCACCAGCTAAGAAAGAAGCATCTCCTTCATATGGAGTGTAGTTAGCTTGGATAAATCCTCTAACGTCTATTTCTTTAGTCCATTTTCCAGTTTTAAAACCTTGCCATGCGTTCATGAGACATCCTCCTAAAAGTATTTATTACTATTTTTGTAAATAATAATTAATTAAAATATGTTGAAATTTATAATTGAAATTTTATTTATAGTTTATAACTTACAACAAATATATTCTAGCACAAATGTAGTATATTGTATACAAAAATCTACTGTCAAAATATTTGTATTTTAAGGGAAAGAATATATTATTTTGTTATATTAATTAAATACCCGCCAAATAATTCCTTAAACACTTTTTTCTAAAAAATGCTAAAAAATTTAAAATTTTATTTTATATCATAAAGATTTAGATTTTGAATACCTATAAAATAGGGGGGATAAGATGACTGTGGTAATAATTTTATTTCTAGTAGGGTTTATTTTAATTAGCAAAGGAGCAGATATATTTATAGACTGTACAGTAAAAATAGGAAAGAAGACTGGAATATCAGAATTAATATTAGGAGCGACTATAGTAAGTTTTGCAACAACACTTCCAGAGTTAACAGTTTCTGTTTTTGCATCTATCGATAATCATACAACGATGAGTTTAGGTAATGCGGTAGGGTCTATAATATGTAACACAGGTTTGATTTTAGGACTAGTAGCATTAATAAGTCCATTTAAGGTAGATAAGAAGATGTTTTCTTCAAAATCAATTATTTTATTAGTTTCTGTCATATCATTGATAACTCTAGGTATAAATGGATCTATAAATAGGATAGATGGAATATTATTACTAGGATTACTATCAATTTATATGTATTCGAATATTAAAAGTGTATCAAATCAAAGTAAGTCAAATGAAAAATTAGAGTTAAACTACTGTGGTAATAAAAAATCGAGTAAGCATGAAAATTTAAAAATAGGGCTTTTATTTATACTTGGTTTAATAATGATGGTAGTCGGTTCACGATTATTAGTAGATAATGGTGTGAAAATAGCAGATTTTATAGGTATTCCACAGGGGATAGTTAGTTTAACAGTTATAGCACTTGGAACTTCTTTACCAGAGTTAGTATCTTCATTAACTGCTATAAAAAAGAAACATCATGGTATATCTGTTGGAAATATACTAGGAGCAAATATATTAAATATCTCTTCAGTTATAGGATTTTCATCATTAATAAATGATTTACCAATATTAGCACAAAATATAAAGGTTGATTTCATATTTATGATAATACTTCTATTAACATTAATACTTCCTACAATTAAAAGTGGAAAGATTTATAGACTACAAGGTATATTATTATTGGTAGTGTATATAATTTATATAAGTACTTTATACTTTATGTATTTAGCATAATAAAAAAATTACATACATATTATATAAGGTTTTATTCAACTAATGATAAAATAAGTTATTAGCTGAATAGGACCTTCTTTTTAGGTAAAAATATAATTGCATAATATTGAAATAAACTATATAATAGAAAAGTTAATATTTATGATAACGGAAAGGAAATAAATAATTTATGAATATAATAAAATTTGAAGATTTACCAATAAGTGATGAGATAAAAAGATCAGTAGCGGAACTAGGATTTGAAGAACCATCTCCAATACAAGCGCAATCTATACCAGTAATATTAACTGGAAAAGATGTTATAGGACAAGCACAAACAGGAACAGGAAAAACTGCAGCTTTCTCTATACCAGTATTAGATATGGTAGATCCAAATAAAAAATCTGTACAAGCAGTAGTATTATGTCCAACTAGAGAACTTGCTATCCAAGTATCTAGTGAAATGAGAAAATTAGGGAAATATAAAAGTGGAATAAAAACTCTTCCAGTTTATGGTGGGCAACCAATAGATAGACAAATAAAATCATTAAAGAGCGGAGTACAAGTTGTTATAGGAACACCAGGGCGTGTTATAGACCATATAAATCGTAGAACTTTAAAAATGGACGATGTAAAAATGTTAGTTCTTGATGAAGCTGATGAAATGCTAGATATGGGATTCAGAGAAGATATTGAGTTAATATTAGAACAAACACCAGCTGAAAGACAAACGACTTTCTTCTCAGCTACAATGTCAAAAGAAATATTAGAATTAACTAAAAAATACCAAGATGATCCTGAATTAATAAAAATAGTAAGAAAAGAATTAACTGTACCAAACATAAAACAATATTATATAGAAACTAGAAGAGCTAATAAATTAGAAGTATTATGTAGATTAATAGATGTATATAATCCTAAATTATCTGTAGTATTCTGTAATACAAAAAGAGGTTCTGATGAGTTAGTTAGTGAATTACAAGCAAGAGGATACTTTGCAGATGCTCTTCACGGAGACTTAAAACAAACTCAAAGAGATATAGTAATGGATAAATTTAGACAAGGTACAATAGATATACTTGTTGCTACAGATGTTGCGGCTAGAGGTATAGATGTTGATGATGTAGAAATGGTATTTAACTATGACTTACCACAAGACGAAGAATATTATGTACACAGAATCGGTAGAACTGGTCGTGCAGGTAGAGAAGGTATATCATTCAGTTTCGTATTTGGTAAAGAAATAAGAAAAATGAAAGATATCGAAAGATATACTAAATGTAAATTAGTTAGACATGACATACCAACAATAGCTGATGTTGAAGAGAAAAAAGTAAGTGCATTCTTCAAACAAGTTAAAGAAACTATAAAAGATAGCAACTTATCAAAACAAACTCAATGGATAGAAAATCTTTGTGAAGAAGAAGGATTAGAAGCTATAGAAATAGCAGCTGCTCTTGTTAAATTAGCTTTAGGTGATGAAGAAAAAGAAGAAATAGTAGAAGAAAAATCAAGCTATAAAGAAGAGTCAGGAAGAAAAGGACGTAGAGATAGAAAACGTGGTAGAAATGCTGAAGCTGGAATGGTAAGATTATTTATAAATGTTGGTAAAAATCAAAGAGTTCAAGCTAAAGATATAGTTGGAGCTATAGCTGGAGAAGCTGGAATACCAGGTAAATTAGTTGGAACAATAGATATATATGACAAATATACATTTGTTGAAGTTCCAAAAGAAAATGCTAAAAAAGTTTTAGATAAAATGAAAAACATAAAAATAAAAGGTAATAAAATTAATATAGAAAAAGCTAACACAAGAAGAAAATAATTTAGAAAAAGTAACTTAGTTTAATAATTAAGTTACTTTTTTTGTTGTAGTAAATATTAAACGGAATTATTTAACATATGAAATATAAGTTTATTTAACAATACAAGTAGTATTTATTTATGATATAATTTATATATAATTGTTAGGATAATTACCACAAAATACTTTTATATCTATCATGTATTTTTAATGACAATAAGATAAAAGCATTTAAGAAAATTTCAATTCATTTATGACAATTCTAATGACATTATGAAGTTAGACAAAAATATGGTAAATATACTAACATATTGAATTTACTTATTTTTAAATAAATATAATATATTTATTTAGTTTAATAGTTATTTAGATTATATAGGTAGACTATATTAATTAGTGATAAAAGCAGCATAAAAAATATAAAAAGTAATTATCATTTTTAATACCTCCACACACATAAATAATATGAAATGTGTCTAGCTAGGATAGGAGGAAATTTATGGATAAGAAATTTGATGTAAAAAAATTAATACAAATTAGTTTGTTAATAGCAATAGAAGTTATTTTAACAAGATTCTGTTCTATAAATATACAAATAGTTAGAATAGGATTTGGATTTTTACCAATTGCTATAATAGGAATGATGTATGGACCATTAAGTGCTGGTATAGCCTATGCTATAGGAGATATATTGGGAATGTTATTATTTCCAACAGGAGGTTCATTTTTCCCAGGATTTACGCTAACAGCATTTTTAACAGGTGTAGTTTATGGTGTATTTTTATATAATAAACCAAAGACATGGCCTAGGATAATAGGTGCAGTTTTAATTGTATGTCTTGTTATAAACTTAGGTTTAGATACTTTATGGTTATCTATATTAATGGGGAAAGGATATATAGCCTTACTTCCTACTCGTATAATGAAAGCTGTTCTTATGATACCAGTTCAAACATTTATAATAGGAATTATATGGAAGAAAGTTGTGGTAAGATTTGTGAAAGTATCACAAGCTTAATATAATAAAATTTTTTAATTTACAAACAATTAATTATATCAAATAATTTAGAGATAAATATAGTAGATGTTTAGAAGTGATATAACTGCTAAAATTTATTAAATAATAAGAATCAAGATATAGTGTGTAGCGGAGCAATCACCGCGAATTTAGATAGGGTAAACTGATTGCAAAATAATTCATACCAAAACCAAAGTGGCTAGGGTTGGAGAGAATGTCTATCATAAAAAATTTAATAACTTGAATGTAAGTACCAAGTGTCTATAAGTTTTAATACTTTTTAGGCACTTTTTTATTTTTCAAAAATAATAAGAATATAACAAGTAAATATTGGAAATAACTAAGGTATAGGTAATAAAAGCCATAAAATAACAAAACTAGTTAAATTTCATTGAAGGATAGAAAGAATTTTAATAGAATTCATTAGATGTAAATATTTAAATAAGGGGGAAAAGATATGATTAAATGTTATCTTGAAGACAAAACCTTATTAGTCGAAATTTTGTCTAGAGAATTAGACCATCACGTGGCAAGAGATGTAAAATCAGAAATAGATGAAATATTAATGAAAAAACAAATAGATTATATAATATTTGATTTCCAATATGTAAATTTTATGGATTCTTCTGGAATAGGAGTAATAATAGGACGATATAAAAAAATAGTTAGTCATGGAGGCAAAATAGCAGTCATAAATATGAATGATAGATTGAAAAAAATATTTAATTTATCTGGAATGAATAAAATTATAAGCATGTATGATAACTTTGAGGATGCAATAAATTCTTAATAATAGGGGGGAACTTTTAGAATGAGTAATATTTTAGAGGTTAAATTTTCAGCAAAATCCGAAAATGAAAGTTTATCTAGGGTAATTGTTGCATCTTTTGCAGCAAAATTAGATCCAACATTAGATGAGCTATCAGATATAAAAATGGCTGTATCAGAGGCTGTGACAAATTCCATAGTGCATGGATATGAAGAAGATGAATCAAAATTTGTATATTTAAGATGTGAATTAGAAGATAGAATGATAAAAGTTGTAATAGAAGATAGAGGAAAAGGAATTGAAGATATAAAGCAAGCAATGCAACCTATGTATACATCTAAACCTGAACTAGATAGAGCAGGTATGGGATTTTCTTTTATGGAAAGTTTTATGGATACTTTAGAAGTTGTTTCTATAAAGGGAGAAGGAACTAAAGTAGTAATGACTAAAACTATAGAATTACCTAAATAAATTCGAAAAGGATAGAGGTTTGAATATGAGTGTAGCTGCAAAAAAACAAGAAAGAGGACGCTTACTTAGTCATGAAGAAACCTTAGAATTATTAGAAAAGGCTCAACATGGTGATGAAGAGGCTAAGGAAGTGCTCATATCAAACAACTTGGGATTAGTCAGAAGTGTAGTATCTAAATTTGCTAATATAGGATACGAAAGAGATGATTTATATCAATTAGGTTCTATAGGACTTATAAAAGCAATATACAAATTTGATCCAACATTTAATGTAAAATTTTCTACATATGCAGTTCCCATGATTCTTGGAGAAATTAAAAGATATTTGAGAGATGATGGAATGGTAAAAGTATCTAGATCTCTTAAGCAACTGGCAATCAAGGCAAAATCACAAGGAGAAGCTTTAACAAAAAAGTTAGGAAGAGAACCTACAGTTGAAGAAATAGCACAGTCTTTAAATGTAGAAAAAGAAGATTTGGTAATGGCCATGGAAGCCAATTTTTCTGTAGAATACCTACATGGTGTAATTCATGAAGAAGAAGGTTCACCGATATGTTTAATAGATAAAATAAGTTTAAAACAAGAAAACGAAGAAGAAAAAGTAGTAGATAATATACTTTTAAAAGAAGTACTAGGAAAATTAGAAAAAAGAGAAAGACAGATAATAATGCTTAGATATTTTGAAGATAAAACTCAAAGTGAAATAGGTGAAATTCTTAAAATATCTCAGGTACAAGTGTCTAGAATAGAAAAAAAAGTACTATTAAAACTAAAATCTTATATAAGTTAATTTAAATACATAAAGTTCTTTTGTAAAATCAAGAGAACTTTTTTAATTTCATTAAGTTATTTATTTTAAATGAATGAAATATTGAGTTTAAATTTTACTTTTTTTCAAATAATAAATATATATTGTAATAAATTTTTTATTATTGTGGAGGTTAAATAAATGAATGTTATGAAGCAAAATCAAGATGAATATAAAAAATATGTAGAACAAAAAAGTCCTAAACCAACTTATTTAAAAAATTGTACAATGGCCTTTTTAGTTGGAGGATTAATTTGTTGTATAGGTCAGGGTATAACTGATTTTTATACTAATATAATTAGTTTGGATAAATTATCTGCATCTTCTACCACATCCATGACACTAATTTTTATAGGGGCAATTTTAACAGGTTTTGGAGTGTATGATTTAATAGGTAAAAGGGCTGGAGCCGGTTCAATTATTCCCATAACTGGATTTGCAAACTCTATTGTATCTCCAGCAATGGAATTTAAAAAAGAGGGATATGTACTGGGTGTTGGAGCAAATTTATTTAAAATAGCAGGGCCTGTATTAGTATATGGGATTTCGTCTTCAGTAGCCTGTGGTTTAATATATTATTTTATCAAATTAATATTTTGATAAATAATTTTTAAGAGAGGTGACACAATGAATAAAAAAAGAATAGGAAAAAGAACTATAAAATTAAATAATAAGCCTACCATAATAGCAGCTTCATCCATAGTAGGACCAAAAGAAGGAGAAGGTCCCCTAAAAGATAAATTTGATTTAATTTTGTCAGATGATTTATATGGGGAAAAAACATGGGAACTTTCTGAGAGTAAAATGGTACAAACAGTAATGGAAATGAGTGTGAAAAAAGCTAATAAGACTTTAGAAGATGTGGATTTTTTATTTGGTGGAGATTTAATAAATCAATTATTTCCGGCATCTTTTGCAGCTAGAGAACTACAAATACCTTTCTTTGGAATATATGGAGCATGTTCTACTATGACAGAGGGATTATGCTTGGCAAGTATGGCTATAGATGGTGAATATGCTGAGTATGTTTTATCGGGCACATCAAGTCATTATTGTACTGCTGAGAGACAATTTAGATTTCCTTTAGAGCTTGGTAATCAAAAACCTATGACAGCTCAATGGACAGTAACAGGAGCTGGAAGTGTATTATTGACAAAAGAAGGAGTAGGTCCAAAAGTAAAATATATTATACCTGGTAAAGTTATAGATAAAGGGATAGCTGATGGAAATAATATGGGAGCAGCTATGGCACCAGCAGCTATTGACACTATTTATTCATATTTTCAAGATACAAAGGATGACCCGAATAGTTTTGATATGATAGCAACTGGAGACTTAGGTGCATTGGGTAAACAAATAGTTATAGATTTATTAAAAGAAATGAATTTAGATATATCTAAAGTTTATACAGATTGTGGTGTGGAAATTTTTAATTTAAAAGAACAAGATGTTCACTGTGGAGGCAGTGGTTGTGGATGCTCTGCAACAGTTTTTTGTTCATATATATATGATAAATTAATAAAAAAAGAGTTTAATAAAGTCATGTTAGTATCTACAGGAGCTTTATTATCTTCCACAAGTACGCTTCAAAAACAGACTATACCATCTGTAGCTCATGGCGTAGTTATAGTAAATGAATAGGAGGTGTAGAAGATGTTATTAACTTATATAAAAGTGTTTATAGTAGGCGGAATAATATGTTTAATAGCTCAAATTATGATGGATTATTTTAAAATGCAAACACCTTATGTAATGGTTACTTATGTAAGTTTAGGAGCTGTATTAACTTTTTTAGGGTTGTATGAACCTATTGTTAAATTTGGTGAAGCAGGAGCTACTGTACCGATTATTGGTTTTGGATATTCGTTAGCTAAGGGGGTCATTAAAGGAATTGAAAGTGATGGATTTTTAGGAATATTTACTGGTGGAATAACAGCAACAGCAGGAGGCGTAGCAGCAGCTATATTCTTTGGATATATAATTTCAGTTATTTTTAATCCTAAAGCGAAGCCTTAAAACTTAATATAAAAAAACTTCCTTACTTTTGCAAGGAAGTTTTTTATTTAATCTTCTGGAGTATTTATAGTATCTGTTATATTGTCAACTGTACTATCGTTAGCATTGTTATTATTATCTTCTATAGTTTCATTACCAATATTACCACCAGTATTATTATCATTATTAGTATTATCTTCTGGCGGTGTTGTATCTTGATCTTCAGAAGGAGTTTCTTCTTCTGGAGGTGTATTACCACCGTCACCTGAATTATCAGGAGTAGATTCATCTTCTTCAACGTCATTTTGTTGAGGTTGAGTTACTTGATAACTACTTGCACGTGAAGGAGAAGTTCCATCTATAAATGCAGCACTTACACCATAAGATGAAGTTCCACCATCTGTAGGATTTATTTTAGCAAAATAGACACCATCAGGTTTTGTGAATTTAGCTACAGTTAAGTTTTCATGTATTGGTCCCATAACACTTGCCCATAAGGCTGCAGCAGTTCCGCTAGTACCTTCAACACTTCTTCTAGGTATAATATTACCAGATGTATCTTTTGTACCAGCATCATCACCTATATATGTTGCAGCAACATAATAAGGAGTATAACCAACAAACCAACAATCATATCCATTATTTGTAGTACCAGTTTTACCAGCAACAGGCATTTCACCAATTGATGCTTTCTTACCAGTACCTTCAGTAACAACGGCTTGAAGCATATCAGTTATAACATAAGCAACATCTTCGCTTACAACTCTATTTTCTTTTGGATTAGCTTTTACTAATAAATTACCATCAAAAGTAGTTATAGTAGTGAATACAGTTGGTTCTATATAAACACCACCATTAGCTAATGCACCATAAGCAGCAGACATTTCTAGAGGAGATATACCATATGACATACCACCAAGTACTAAAGATGGGAATTGTCTATCGCTATTACTTTCATCACCAGTTTTACTGTCTTTTAATGTTGTTATTCCGAAATTGTCAAGGTAATCCATCATTACATCTACACATTCAGAATAAGAATCGCCTAAAGTTTCTGCTACTTTTACAGCTATAGTATTTGAAGACTTGGCTAGTGCTTTACGCGTACTCATTGTTCCAAAGCCAGCAGTAGTAGTTTTAGGATTCCATTTTTGATTTTTTTCAAACCTGTAACCGCCTCTTGCATCACTAAATGCAGTTGACTGAGTCGTTTTTAAAGTATCTATGGCAGGTGTATATACAGATAAAGGTTTTATAGTTGATCCAGGTTGTTCTGGATTAGTAGCTCTATTTAGAGTTCTTTTACCTTTAACATATCTACCACCGATTAATGATTTAATTTGCCCTGTTCTATAATCCATTATAACCATAGCTGATTGTGGTTGAACAATTCCATCTGGTCTTGACTTATCAGTATTAGGGAAATTACTATCATTTTCATATTGTTTTTCTAAATTCTTTTGCATTCCAGAATCTATAGTAGTATAAATTCTAAGACCACCATTATAATACATATTTTGAGCTTCTTCTTTAGTGTAACCTTGTTCCATTAAAGCTTTTACAGCTTCTTCATAAACATAGTCTTCTACAGAAGATACAACAGTTTCTGCACTCTTAGGTAATTTTATTTCTATTGGTTCTGCAGCAGCTTTATCATATTCTGCTTGAGTAATGTATCCTAATCTTAACATTTTTGCTAATATAGCTCTTTGCTTTGTTTTAGCAGCTTCTCTTGGGACAGCTTTTCTTACAACTAAAGTTTCAGCTTTTAATTGACTATATGTATCTGATTCAATTAGACCCCAAGAATATAATTTATCAATCATTTGTAATTCTACAGATGTTGGTTCATCAAGATTATCTTCTGTAGTATTTGTATAGAATATTAATTTATTTTCTACATCTTCTTTATTTTCAGTTCCATTTAACTTCTCAGTTGTATAAGGTGAATATTTGCTAGGGTTATTAGTCGCAGCCATTAATAATGCAGATTGACCTATAGATAAACCTGCTGCATCTACGCTAAAGTAACCTTGGGCTGCAGCTTGAGCTCCATATAATCCTCTACCTGCATAGAAGTTGTTTAAATAAGTTAATAATATGTCATCTTTAGAAACACTTTTACTCATTTCTAGGGCATAATAAATATCCTTTATTTTACGAGAAATACTTTGTTCTTGAGATGTTATAAGTAACTTAGAAACCTGCATTGGTATAGTTGAACCACCTTGTTGATTACCCATAACTGTGTTTACAATTGAACGAGTTAACCCTTTAAAGTCAACACCATTATGTTCATAAAAACGTTCATCTTCTGCTGCAACAAGGGCATGCTGTAAGTTTATACTAATTTTACTTATATCATTTAAAGGCTCTTTTTTAGCTGCAGTTTTAGCTTTTGCTAATAAGTTACCATCAGCATAAAGAATTTCTGTTGTTTGATATGTTTTTTTATCCAAGTAAGCTTTATTAATAGTTTCAGTATTTCTTAGTGAAGCAAATATGACACCAGATCCAGCAGCAACAGCTACTACTGCCAACACTAAAAATATTAATGCTACAGTTTTTACACCTTTAAATCTTCCAGAACTTTTTTTGCTAGAAACATTTTTTTTGTTTCTAGGTTTACTCGAAGTACTCGAGGTCTGAGCTGTAGGTTTTCTATCTGAAGAGCTTACTTTTCTTCTCTTAATTTTATTTCTATCATCACGATTATCTCTTCCCATAAGATTAACCTCCTTATTTTAATGAATAATTATAACATATTTAAGGATTTTTACCAAATTTCCTTTATGCTAATTTAAAAATTAAGTAAAAGATACAATATAATTATACATTCATAATATATAAATAATAAAGAAAAATATTAAATTTTATAAATAGTTATATATTAATAAATATATTTTTAGTAAATGATAAAAAAATATTTACTTAAATACTACGTTTACATTATTAGTATTAACTATTTATGATACATTTAAAATATATGTAAAAGATTTTTATTTTACATTAAAAAGAACTGCTAAAGAGCAGTTCTTGAAACTATTTATTATACTCTAACATCCATTTTATATAAACTCCATAACCTATAGAAGGATTATTTTCTAGGGCATGGGATACTGCACCAACAATTTTATTATCTTGAATTATAGGAGTTCCACTCATTCCTTGTACTATACCACCAGTTTCTTTTAATAATAAAGGGTCTGTAATTTTTATTTTTATGCCCTTAGAATGTGCCTTTTTTTGATGTTCAATATTTATTATTTCAATATCATATTTCTTGCAAATATTATTTTTATTTTGTAAAATAATTTGAGCTTTACCAAGTTTTACCTCATTAATAGAAGCAACTTTATATTTTTTGTAATTTGATAAATTTATATTATTTATCTCACCTTTAATACCAAAAGTAGTATTATTATTAAATTCTCCAATTGCATTATTTTTTGTAGCATTAATACATCCTACACTACCCTTACGAGATTTTTTTATACTTAAATTATTTGTACAAGAGATACAACCTCTTTTTATAGGTATTTTTTTGCTATTGCCTATATTAATAGAGTGAGCTACAGCTCCAAATTCATTTGTATCAGGATTAATATAAGTTAATGTGGCAAAACCTGATATTAAATTATTAAAATTAATTTTTTCTAAATCATCTCTATCACATTTTAAACAAAAAATTGAATTTTCTCTTCTTATTAATACTAAAATATCTTTACTTTTATCTAAAGTAGAAAGAATATAATTAAAATCTTCAAAAGTATTAATTTTTTTATTTTCGATTTTTAAGATTGAATCTCCAATTTTTAAAGGACAATCATAAACTTCATTTCTTACAATAAGATTTTTTAACTCTGCATCAATTTGTAAAATATTTCCCATGGGTATTAAATACTCACAATCATTTTTTTGAATACTTTGCGAATAAATAAAATTATTTGAGAAAAAATATAGAAAAACATAAAAAAATATTAAAACTAAACCATTAATTTGATTTTTCTTTTTAAAAAATGAAATTTCATCTTGAACCTTTTTATTTAAAATATAAAACACCTTCTTTCTCTAATTAATTGATGTGGTGCTTTAATACTATGTTGCTCACTATTAGGGTTTTAATCCTTGGAAATGAGTTTCAAGAAGTCCGTAGATTTCATAAAAAAACAAAGGATAATTTAAAATGGCTAAATTAAAAGAATCAAAAAATAAAAAGAAATAAAAACATGTAAATTTTTATATATCATGTTTTTATTTCCTTTTTTTTGTACATTTTTTATTTTTATTTCGTGAAGAAGTTGCGGCTACATCGGGGATAGGAGGTACAAATATAACATCTTCATCATTATTATTGCAAGCATCAAGACCACCAATTAAAGCAAGCTCGTCAGATAAAACAGCAAAAAAAGTTGATAATATAGAGATATCTGTTGTAGATAATTCTTCTCCTAAAGCAATGGCAAGAGTTGATGCAAGGACAATATAATCTATAGCGCTAAAATAACAAAGTTTAGAAGATGTATTTTGATTGCTATTTGATTGAGTATTTGAATTATTAGATGAAGAACTTTCTTTATTGCTTGAATTGGAACTGTTGGAATTTTTATTATTACAGCAAGATCTTTTTTTGGACTTAGTTTTTTTTGTAGATTTTTTATTTGATTGATTCATGAATTTAATCTCTTGATGGAGATTATAAATCACCTCCCAAAGTAGGTATATAAATATATATGTAAAAAAATAAAAATAAAAAACTAGGAAGATAAATAAGCAAGTTAAAAGTAGGAAATAATAATAAAAATTATCATATGAAAGAAAGGAAGATTTATGAAAACTTATAAAATATCTCTTTTTATTATTATACTTATGGGAATGATATTTATTGCAACATCAGACCCTATGAAAAGTTTATATAAAAGTAGTGCATCCATAATTGCAGGATTAAATACAGATAATAAAGATGAAAACAAAAAAAAGGAAAAATATTTAATTTGTATAGATCCAGGTCATCAAGAAAAAGGAGATTGGAAAGGAGAGCCTATAGGTCCGGACTCACCATATCAAAAAGCAAGGGTATCATCAGGAACTGCAGGAATAAGTACAAAAAAACCAGAATATGTTTTAAATTTAGAAGCATCTGAAATTTTAAAGCATATATTAATAAGTAAAGATTTTGATGTTATTATGACAAGAGAAAGTCATAATGTAAACATAAGTAATATGGAAAGAGCAACATTTGCAAATGAAAAAAATGCCAATATGGTAATTAGAATTCATGCAGATGGTTCTGACGATACATCTATAACTGGTGCATCCATATTAATTCCATCACAAAAAGGAAAATATACATCATCTATTTTTGAAGCAAGTTATGAATGTGCAAAATTAATAAAAGATAAAATGGATGCAGGGGGATTTAAGGTTAATGGTATTTTTGAAAGAGATGATTTAACGGGATTTAACTGGTCAAAGGTGCCTGTGGTACTAGTAGAAATGGGATTTATGAGTAATTACAATGAAGATGAAATGATGTCTAATAAAGATTACCAAAAGAAAATGATGCAAAGTATTGCTGACGGTGTAGAGGAGTATTTTAAGACTAATTAAGTGTGGTGATATAATGGAATATCGAATAGAAAATATATGTGGTAGATTAATATCACAAACATTTAGAGTTATAAATCCAATAAAAAAAAAGATTATAAATACAAATTGTGAAGTTCATCTATTTATCCAAAAAAGTGCATTGGATATTTTAAAAGAAGATGGATATGATACGGAAGCGAAGTTTTATGAAATTTTTGAGTCATATATAAATGAAGGATTAGTATGGGCAGACCAAGATTTTAAATCTTATTTTCATTTTTATAATCCTAAAAATAAAAGAGGAATGTATGGTCATTCAACAAATGCCATGACACTAGCAAATTCTTATTATAAAAATTCACTATATTTTATAAGTAAAAATGATTATAAAAATGGTATGGCATATTTTGGAGCCATGTGTCATGTTATTCAGGATTTAACCATACCTCAACATGCAAAGATAAAATTACTAGATAGCCATAAACAATTTGAAAGTTATGTAAAATCCAACTATAAAAAAGTAAAAAGATTTAAGACGAATGAAAGTCCATTATTATATAAAAATATAAGTGATTATGTAAATTTTAATTCAACAAGTGCCTTGAATTTAGATTATATGTATAAAAATATACCCAATCATCAAACTAAATTTTATCTTGTAGCTTGTAATGCATTAAAACTATCGCAAAGAAGTACAGCAGGGTGTATGTTAATGTTTTTTAATGATTTAGAAAAAATAAAACAAGAAGATAAAATTTATGAATATAATTAATTAAACAAAGAGCCACCTTAAAAATTTAAGATGACTCTTTTTAATTTGACTATTTGAAAAAGGTAAAAATAATAAATATACATTTTTATAAAAATGAAATATAATAGTATAGATATTATAGACAAAAAATTTATGAAGAGGTGTGAAAATGCTTGTAGTAGAAAATGTCAGTCATGGATTCGGAGCTAGAGTTATACTAGAAAATGTATCTTTCAGACTTAAAAAAGGTGAACATATAGCACTAGTTGGTGCAAATGGAGAGGGTAAATCTAGTTTTTTAAATATAATAACAAAGAAACTTATGCCAGATGCAGGAAATATAAAATGGTCTTCAAGAGCAACAGTTGGTTACTTAGATCAGCATTCAGTTCTTGAAAAAGGAAATACAATAAAAGATATCCTTAGAGGTGCTTTTAAAAATATGTTCGAATTAGAGCAAGAAATGCTTGCTATGTACGATAAAATGGGTGAAGCAAATGACGAGGAGATGACTAAACTTCTTGAAGAAACTGCTGAAATCCAAACAATATTAGAAAATAGTGGATTCTATACAATAGATGCAAAAATACAAGAGGTCGCAAATGGTCTAGGTCTTGGTGATATAGGATTAGATAGAGATGTTGATGATTTAAGTGGAGGACAAAGAACAAAAGTACTTTTAACAAAATTACTTTTAGAAAGTCCAACTATATTAATACTAGATGAGCCTACTAACCACTTAGATGAGGAGCATATAGTATGGCTTACTAGATATTTACAAGAATATGAAAACAGCTTTATCCTAGTATCACATGATGTTCCATTTATAAATGATACATGTAATGTAATTTATCATATAGAAAATGCAGAACTTACTAGATACAAAGGTAACTATGATGAGTTCGTAAGACTTAATGAAATTAAGAAAAGACAAGAAGAAAGTGCTTACGAAAAACAACTTGAAGAAAGAAGAAAACTTGAAGATTTCGTTCAAAGAAATAAAGCAAGAGTTGCTACACGTGGTATGGCAAACTCTAGACAAAAAATACTTGATAAGATGGAAATCTTAGAAAGACCAAAGGAAAAAATAAAACCAACATTTGATTTTAGAAATGCTAGAGCAGCATCTAGATTCATATTCCAAACAGAAGATTTAGTTCTTGGTTATAATGATCCTTTAACTAAACCATTAAACTTCCAATTAGAAAGAGGACAAAAAATAGCTCTTAAGGGAATGAATGGTATAGGTAAATCAACTTTACTTAGAACTTTACTTGGAATACAAAAACCATTTGGTGGTTCTGTACAATTAGGAGATTATTTAGAAATAGGATACTTCGAGCAAGAATCTTCTAAAGATAACTACAATACTGCACTAGATGATGTATGGGCAGAATATCCAGTTTTAACAAACTACGAAGTAAGACAAGCTTTAGCTAAGTGTGGTCTTTCAAATGAACATATAACTTCTCAAGTTAGAGTTCTTAGTGGGGGAGAAGCTGCTAAAGTTAGACTTTGTAAATTAATGTTAAAAGATATAAACTTCTTAGTTCTAGATGAGCCTACTAACCACTTAGACGTAGAAGCTAAAGAGGAGCTAAAGAAAGCTATAAGAGAGTTCAAAGGAACTGTTTTATTAGTTTGTCATGAGCCTGAATTTTATAGTGATATAGTAGATGATGTTTGGAACATAGAAGATTTCACTACTAAAATAGTATAAATTTAAATTTTAAGCAACGATATATGTCGTTGCTTAAATAATATAAAGGGGATAGAAAATTTATTTTAAGGGGAATAAAAATGAAAAAATTATTGAATATATTGACTTCTTTTTCGTTAGCTATTTTTATAATCTGTGGTTCAATTATAGTGGGACTTAAATTTAAAAGTTTATACTACTATGATGTAAAAAAATTAAATATAAGTGATGTAAGTGGATTTAGTGATGATGAAATTAAGTTAAATTATGATTATTTAATAGATTACAATTTAAATAACAAAGTAGAAGAATTTAATTTGCCGACAATTAAATATTCAACTCAAGGGAAAATTCATTTTGAAGAAGTGAGAAATATTTTTCAAATAATAAAAAAGGTATTTTACTTAACGGGCTTAATTTCTATTTTAGGAATTATTTTAAATATAAAAGATAAAAATATAAAATTTCTAAATATAACATCAATAACTACCATATTGTTGCCTGTAATTGTATCAATACTACTAATAATTAATTTTAATTATTTCTTTATAAAATTTCATGAAGCAGTATTTTCGAATGATTATTGGATTTTTGATCCTGATATAGATCCGGTGATTAATATATTGCCAGAAGATATATTTTTTCATATAGGAATATTGATTTTAGCAATAGTATTTTTAACTAGTATTTTATTGCAAGTATCATATAGAAGATTAAATAAAAAATTAAAGAACTAAAAAATGATACCAAGGATTTAAATCTTTGGTATCATTTTTTTATTGTAGAAACTTCTATTTCATATTTATTACTTTATAAATTATTAATCCTCTTTTTTAGTTATATTAATAATATCTTGGAATTTTCTAATAATATAATCATAGTTATCTCTTCTATGAGGAAGAAAACAGTTGCTACAATCCTTTATTCCATTATCAGTATATCTAAAATTACCACCACACTTATCTTTTAAGGCATAAAGAGGACAATAGCAAAATAAACAATTAAAATTGTCAGGATCATTTGTTTTATGACATGGAAAATATTCGCAGTCTTTGTGATTAAAGAACTTATAATTTTGATTCATAAGATAAAACCTCCTGTTATTGATAATTTAATTATACTTAAAGATTAACTTTAATGGTATAATTATAAAAAATTATTATTTAAAAACTATAATAAATATGGCAAATAAAATATTTTTTAACATATATATACATTAAGATGAAGAGGTGTAAAAATGGAAAAACAACAAGAAAGAGCCTTACTTATAGGACTTAATATAACGACAAATGTAAAAAAAATAGATGATATAGACATAAATGAATCAATGGAAGAGTTAAAAGAATTAGCGAAAGCTGCTGGAGCAGAAGTTGTAGGAAGTTTAATTCAAAATAGACCAGCTATTGATGCAGCATATTATGTAGGAAAAGGTAAGGTTGAAGAACTTAGAGCTTACTGTGAAGCTACTGATGCTACTATGGTAATATTTAATGATGAATTATCAGGAGCTCATATAAGAAATTTAGAAGAAGCTGTAGGCAGAAAAGTTATAGATAGAACTACTCTTATATTAGATATATTTGCTCAAAGAGCCTTAAGTAAAGAAGGTAAATTACAAGTTGAACTTGCTCAGCTAAGATATAGAATGCCTAGACTTTATGGAATGGGTGGAGAAATGAGTAGAACTGGTGCAGGTATAGGAACTAGAGGACCAGGGGAACAAAAATTAGAAATAGATAAAAGAATTATCTTAAATAAAATAGCAGATATAAGAAAAGAATTAAAAGAAGTATCAAAAAACAGAGAAACTCAAAGAGTTCAAAGAATGAAATCAAATATTCCAATAGTTGCTTTAGTTGGATATACAAATGCAGGAAAATCAACATTATTAAATGAATTAATAAAAACACATAAAGATTACGAAGAAGAAAAAGAAGTTTTTGTTAAAAATATGCTATTTGCAACATTAGATGTTACTTTAAGAAAAGCAACTTTACCAAATAAAAGAGATTTCTTAGTTGTTGATACAGTTGGATTTGTAAGTAAACTTCCACATGACTTAGTAAATGCTTTCAAAGCAACATTAGAAGAAGTTCAATATGCAGATTTAATACTTCATGTTATAGATGCAACTAACAGCAGTTATGAACTTCAAAAACAAACAACAGAAGCTGTATTAAAAGATTTAGAAGTTGGCGATAAAAAAACAATAATAGTATATAACAAAGTTGATAGACTAGAATTAGATATTTATCCAAAAAATCAAAAAGATAAAGTATATATTTCTGCAAAAAAAGGAATAAATATGGATAAATTATTAAAACTAATTGAAGAAGCTTTAATGGAAGATACTTATGAAGTAAAACTTTTACTACCATACGAAAGAGGAGATATATTTAGTAGAATAAAAGATAAATATAATGTTGATAATTTTAATTATGAAGAAAATGGTATATCTGTTGATGTAAATTTAGATGAAGAAGATTATAATATATATAAGGAATATATAAAAGAAATTGAGTAATAAAATAATTGTAGATTGGAATAATATAGACGAACTTGAAGATTATTTTATTACCTATCTTCTTTATAAAGAATCAAAAACAGTATCACAGATAAGTAAAATTAGAAACATATCTACTATGGAAGTAAAGGATCAACTTATTAAGGCAAAGCTTCAAATAAAATCATTGTCCAAAGAAAAAGTTGAAAGTTCTAAGGGTATTTTAGATAAATACTTAGAATTAAGTAAATCTGAGAGACTTGATTTTATAGAAGAGCTAAATTTAGATGATGATAGAATGATAAAATTCAAAAGAGAACTTTATAAAAGAATTAGAACAGAAAAAAATGCAGAGGATTTAATAATTTTAATATGGACTACTGGTGAATTAAAAGAAGAAAAATATTTAGATTTATTACATGCCTTAACAATGCATAGACATTCTGATATTAGGAGAATTACATATTCAGCTATCAGAAAAATTAGCTCTCCAAGAAGCAGAACATGTTTGGAAAAGGGATTATATGATTCTAATCCACAGACAAGGCAGTATTGTGCAAAAGCATTAGCTATAATTGGAAATGACAATAGTTTAAAAATCTTAGAAAAACTAATTAAGCAAAAAAGTCATGAGAAAGAATATGTACTTAGAGCCTATGAAGAGGCTATTCAAGCTCTAGAAAATGAAAGCTTTTAGCAATAATAGCAACATACAACTTAATAAATAATTGTTATCAGAGATTTGTCTCCAAAATTTAACAAAATAAAAATTTAAAGGTTAATAGGAGGGGTTTAAAAATGATAGTAAGACGTTGTGCAGGTGGAGTTGTTTTTTATGCAAATAAAGTTCTTTTACTAAAAAATGACAGACATGAATGGACATTACCAAAGGGAAAAGTTCTTGAAGGTCAATTGGCAGCAGATAGTGCAGTGTGTAGAGTGAAAGATGAAACAGGTGTTAATGCTTGTCCATTAGTAGTGGCAGGAGATACTATGTATGAATTTTTCTCAAGAAGTAGACAACAACAAGTTTGTAATGCAATAGTTTGGTATGTTATGGAGGCTGAAAGCCAAGACTACATAATAAGAGAAGATTTTTTAGATGGTGGCTTTTACAAAATAAAAGATGCTATAGATATGTTATCACATAATAAAGAAAAAGCCTTAGTTGACGTTTCATATAGAAAATATAAAGAAGAAAAGAAAAGTAATGCAGAAATTGCAAAATAAAATATAATATAATTGAAATGATAAAATTCAAGAAAGGGTCAAAGCCCTTTCTTTTTTATAATTTAATTAGGAGGAAGTAATGAGCAACTATAAAACATTACATAAATTTGGAGTAGATGAATATATAGTAGAAAAATCAACTTTTATTGGTTATGCAAAACCTATAAAGACAGAAGAAGAAGCTATAGAATTTATCAATGAAATAAAGAAAAAACATAAAGATGCAACTCACAATGTATGGGCCTATACTATAGGAGAAAATATGAATATTCAAAGGTATAGTGATGATGGAGAACCTCAAGGGACAGCTGGAATACCAACATTAGAAGTTATAAAAAAAGAAGATTTAAGAGATGTGGTAGTCGTTGTAACTAGGTATTTTGGAGGAATAAAACTTGGTGCAGGAGGACTTGTTCGTGCTTATACAAAAGGGGCTAAAGTAGGTATAGAAGCAGGGATTGTCATAGAAAAAGTTAAATATAGTGAAGTAAAGATAAAAATAGAATATACTCAGCTTGGCAGAATCCAAAATGAAATAATGAATCTTGGATTTAAAGTTAAAGATACTATTTATTCGGAGGATGTGGAATTAATAGTATATGTTAGAAATGAAGAGGCTAAATCTTTAATGGACAGAATAATAGATATAACTAGTGGTACAGCGGATGTATCTTTAGGGGAAGAATACTATTTATCAGAGAAGGATGGTGAACTAATTCTGTAGAATTAGTTAAAGTATAATAAAAATTTAAATAATGGGAAATACATTATCGGGGGGAACTATGTTAAAAAATATAGGGTTAATAATTGTATGTAATTTATTAATGTATCTTATCATTATACTAATCATCAAAATCAAAGAAAAAAGAAGAAATAAAAATTCAATTTATAGAAGTCAAAATGAAAAAGTTGAATATCTAAATAAAAAAGTTGAAGAATTGGAAAGAAAAATATTTATACAAGAGATTTTAAATCATGCCATATCAGAAACAGAAATTAATGAAAAGATATACTATGTAAGTCAAATTATTGAAAAGTATAAAGATGAAGAAATGGCCTATTATTATAGGGGAAATCTTTATATTAAGTTTGAAAAATATGATGAAGCTATAAATGATTTTAATAAAACTATAGAGCTTAATGATAAATGTAAAGAAGCTTATAGAGGTAAAGGTGTCTGTTTGGCAAGACAAGGACATTATTATGAAGCTTTACAAAATTATAAAAAAGCCATATCAATTGATCCAAAATATGAAGTAGTTCATTATAATATGGGAGTTTGTTATTCTAGACTAAAAAAATATACGAAGGCCATAGAATCTTATACAAAAGCTTTGAATTTAGATAAAAATGATATTAGTGCTTATTATAATAGAGGTCGAAATTATAATAGAATAACTAGATATGAAGAAGCCATAGAAGATTTTACAAAAGCTATAAATTTAGAACAACATGATGAAAGATTGTATTACAATAGAGGCATATCTTATTCCTTAATAGAAAAACATGAAGAAGCATTAAAAGACTATAAAAAGACAATCGATATAAATCCAGAATTTGAAGAGGTATATTATTATGCTGGTTTTTCTTATTACTTGTTAGAAGAATATAGTGAAGCTATTGAATATTTTACTATAGCAATAGAAATAAATATAGATTATGAACAGGCTTACTATGGAAGGGCTCTTGCCTATTTAAAAATGGATAATTATACACAAGCTATACAAGACTTTAATGAAGTTATATACATTAATGATAAAAATGCAAAAGCTTACTACAAAAGAGGTTTAGCTTTAGATAATTTAGAAAGATATGAGGATGCTATAAAAGACTTCTCAAAAGCCATAGAATTAGACTACAAAGATGAAAATATATATTATAATAGAGGAACTTCAAAATCTTTAATACGAGATTTAAAAGGAGCTAAGGAGGATTTAACAACAGCTTTAACATACAATAAAGAAGAGTTTAGGATTTATGATGTAAGAGGTATGGTTAACTTAGAGCTGAAAAAATATGAAGAAGCAATAGAAGATTTTACATCATCTCTTAATTTACTTCAAAGTTCCATATCTTATTATTATAGAGGCTTAGCTTATTATGAATTAAAAGAATATGATAAAGCCATATCAGATTTTTCAAAATCTATTGAATTAGATCCAGATGAATTAAAAGCATATCAAAATAGAGGAGATGCTTATTGTAACTTAGGAAATTATGATGAAGCTATAAAGGACTTTGCCATGGTTTCTCAATTGGAAAAAAACTTTAAATAAAGAAAAGGTACTAAATTTAAATGGATTTAGTACCTTTTTAAATTAGATTATTTATTATTATCAAAAACACCTTTTTTTATTTCGTACAATCCTATAAAAAATAAAAATACACCAAAAGCTTTTCTTAATATTTGAGAATTCAAATATTCTGCCAATAAAGAACCCCCTATGGCAAATACTATACCAAATAAAGCAATAGGAAGAACAAGTGTATATTCTACATTTTTATTTTTTATATGAATAAATAGTGCTGCCAAAGTCATGGGGATGGAGGAAAGTAAATTAATACTTTGAGCAAGTTTTGGGTCAATATTTGCAAATAAAACAAGAGCTGGAATTAATATAGTTCCACCACCCATACCCATACCACCGATTATTCCCGCGAAAAATCCAATTAGACATACAAGCATTAAAACACCATCCTAAATGCTGCAATTATCATAACTATTCCAAAGCCAATTCTTAAAAACTTTCCTGTAACTTTGCTTAAAAGTTTTGCTCCAACAATTCCACCTACAATACTACCAATGGCAGCTTGTATAGTTAAGTTAATATCTAAAGTTCCCTTTGATATGTAAATTATAGAACTTGTTGTAGATAAAAAAATAATTATAGCAAGGGCAGTGGAATGGGATTTATGTTCTTCAACTTTTAGAATATTATTTAGTATGGGGACTAACAAAGTTCCACCACCAGAGCCAAAAACTCCATTAATAAATCCTGTAAAGGAACCAATTAAGCAATTTTTAAAATTAAAAGAAGAAGATTGTTTTTTCATAAAATTCACCTACTTTAAATTAGTTTTAACAAAATAATAAATTTTATTTAATAAAAATTATTTATGGTGTAAATAGAGTTTAATATAATGTATACAAAATATGATAAAGATATATGTTATAATTAACTTAAAAATATTTTGTGAAAGGGGCAAAAATATGGACAGAAGAGAAAAAATTGAAAAAACAGTTCAATGGCTAAGACAAAAAGTACAAGAAGCCAACTGTAAAGGATTAGTAGTAGGAGTTTCTGGAGGAATCGATTCAGCAGTAGTTGCTAATTTAATAAAAAAAGCATATCCAAATAATTCTCTAGGAGTTATTATGAGTATAAATAGTAATCCAAAGGATAGAGAAGATGCACTTAAAGTAATAAACGGATGTAATCTTGATTATATAGATGTTGATTTAAGTGAACCACAAATGGAAATTAGAAATATAGCTTTAAATGCATTAAAAGAAAAGAATTTATTTGACCCAAATGGAGAAAGAGCAGCAGATTCAAACTTAAGAGCTAGAGTTAGAATGTGTACTTTATACACAGTTGCCAATGACTTAGGATATTTAGTTGTAGGAACTGACAATGCTGCAGAAGTTCACACAGGATATTTCACTAAGTACGGAGATGGTGGAGTTGATTTAGTTCCTCTTGCAAATTTAACAAAGGCAGAAGTTTATGAATGGGCAAAGGAACTTGGGGTACATGAAGATGTAATCAACAAAGCTCCATCAGCAGGTCTTTGGGAAGGGCAAACTGATGAAAATGAAATGGGGACAACTTACGATATGATAGATAAAGTTGTTTTAGGAAAAAGAGATGAAGTTCCTCAAAAGGATTTAGAAATAATAGATAGATTACATAGAATAAGTGAACATAAGAGAAATGTAGCTCCAGCTCCTCCAATATTTGAGTAAAATTAATATAAAAAATGTTAATAATAATGACATACGTTTACTAAATTGATTTTTTATGTTAAAATTTACGGTGTTAATAAGATATAATTTTACTTAGAAAACACATAAGAAATAAGGAGTGGAACTATGGGTCGTATAGGAAACATTATCAATAGAAAAGGAAAACAAGATGCGAAAAGAGCTACAAATGCGAAAAATGCAGCTAGAGGGATGGCTTGGTTTAGCCAGTGTAAATCGATGTCTTCCATGAATGAATAATTCTCTTCCAGTCGTTGCATGTGTTCTCGTTTCAAATGCAGAATGCGAAGCGTGTATATCGTGATCATGATGGCTTGAAGGATCAGGCTGGCGCAACGGAAAATAATTAAAGGTAAGTTGGCGTTTAAGAACACGCCGTTTCCTGCAACTTTTTCTTGCAGAGGGGACAGAAAGAAACTGGTGATCAGCACCGAAATTCCCGGCATCAAGTGTGGCCAGATTCTTCGAGATGTCAGTTTTTCCGGTTTCGTGAGCTTACGGAAATAGAAAAAATACAGGGGAACCAGGAACAAATTAATGGCAATATCAAAGATCGGTAAGCCCAGTTCACCCGTGATATATTTATGGATATCTTGTATCATGTTCGGGATGAAGATCAACCCCGAGAATGTGAAAATAATTCCCAGTAGCCGCCGCGGATGCATTCCAGCTTGTTCGCTAGGGACGGCCCCTTTGACCGTTAATAGCGTGAGGCCGCAAAATAGGGGAATGATAAAAGAAAGGACGTACGAAAAATACATCCAAAATATTGGAGAAGATATACTGTCATTCATCATATTCCTAGAATTTGAAATGCCGTCCTTTTATTTCACGGGACAAATATAATGAAATTATAACTATATGGATACGATCTTGATATTTTGAATAAAAGTTTGGAAGAATAAAAATAGATACCTTAAAAATTGACATCCTGCCATAAACTTTGTACTTTCGTCCCCACTATAGATGACTTATAATGAATGATGAAAAGCTAAAGGAAGAAGTTCGCAAGGCTTGCGAAATTCTTAAAAATGGGGGGATAATTCTTTATCCCACGGACACGATATGGGGCATCGGGTGTGACGCCACGAACGAGGCTGCCGTGAAACGGGTGTACGAGCTGAAACACCGGGAAGATAGTAAGGCCATGTTGGTATTACTGGACGACGTGGGTAAGCTTGCATCCTACGTGGAAGTTCCGGACGTGGCTTACGAGCTGCTGGAAGTGAACGATAAACCCATGACAATCATTTATCCGAATGCGAAGAATCTGGCGAAGAATCTGATAGCACAAGATCGGACTATCGGCATTCGGATTACCTCTGAGATTTTCACGAAATCCTTGCTTTACCGTTTCCGTAAACCCATTGTCTCTACCTCTGCAAACATCAGTGGAGAACCTTCTCCTCGGTGTTTTGCCGAAATCAGTGATGCTGTGAAAACTGCTGTCAATTACGTGGTCGATTTCCGTCAGGAAGAAACAACGAATCCCGCACCCTCCAGTATTATCAAACTAGGTGTTGGCGGCGAAATTCAAATCATCAGAAAGTAATAACCCGAAAATTGAAGTCGAGAGTGTCCCCACATTTTCAATTTTCAATTTTCAATTTTCAATTGTATTATGGCTCTTATTTTAAATATAGATACTTCAACAGATGTATGTTCCGTGGTGATAGCCCGGGATGGAAATGTGATTGCTTTAAAAGAGAATGACGAGGGATTTAATCATTCTACTTTACTGGGTGTGTACGTGGATGATTTATTAAAAGAGAATAACTTGACGGCGAATGATTTGGATGCCGTAGCGGTAAGTATGGGCCCCGGTTCCTACACGGGTTTGCGTATCGGGGTATCTTTAGCCAAAGGAATATGTTTTGGTGCCGGGAAACCTTTGATTGCTGTTAGTACATTGGCAGCATTGGCAAATGCCGTGGCCCGGAGAGAGGGCGAAGAAGCTTTTTATTGCCCGATGATTGATGCCCGTCGCATGGAAGTCTATACGGCAATATATGATCGGGAAGGAAATGTCGTGCGGGATATTCACGCTGAAGTGATTGAAGAAAATTCTTTTGCCGATTTATTGTCTACCCGGAAAGTTTTGTTCTTTGGAAATGGGAGTGATAAGGTGAAAGAAGTCTTGAAACATCCGAATGCCGTGTTCATTAACGGGGTCTCGACTTCTGCAGCAAACATGATTGGGCTTGCTGAACGATACTTTGAAGCCGATAAATTTGAAGATGTAGCCTATTTTGAACCGTTTTATCTGAAAGATTTCGTGGCTACCGTGCCTAAACGAAAAGTTTTGTGAGATTAATTTATCGATGGTAACAGGACTCGATAAATTTTGTTTTAGAAATACATAAAACGGAACAACCGAAAATGAAATGATCTTCGGTTGTTTCGTTTCTTTTTTCCTGTATTTAGGTATGTTAATTATATCTCAATAGGTATCTTGGAATAGAGGTTAATTAGCGTGATAATAACTCCTGAAGTTTCTTTTCCAGTTTTTCACCTCTAAGATTTATCCCTACAATCTTGCCTTTGGGATCAATCAGTAAAATATGTGGAATTCCTCGGACATTATATTGATCTGCAACCTTACCTTCTCTACCATTCAGTTGAGTCCAGGGCATTTGTTCTTCAGCCAAGGCCTTTCGCCAATCTTGTTCCTTCTTATCTAGGGTAATACTGATGATTTCGAGACCTTTCCGGTGATAGTTGTCCCAGGCTTTTTTGAGATTGGGAATTTCTCCTCTACAAGGTCCACACCAGGAAGCCCAAAAGTCTAGAAGAACATATTTACCACGGAAATTCTTCAATGAGATTTTTTCCCCTTTCTCTGATGGTAAAACAAAATCCGGAGCCGTCGCATTGATGGCTAACTCACGACGTTTGGCAATTTGCTTCTCAACATCTTTATAAGCAACATGTTCTGATAAACTTTTGTCCATCATGTTTAGCCATTTCTCTACTACATCGGGTGAAAACCTTTCAGTCCACGCATTTGCTAATCTCATTAAGGTTAGCATGTCGGAGGGGTGACTTGCAATCCAATTTTCAATGTCTTGTTGTTCTGAAAGAGAAGAAATGTATTGAGCTTCCTCTTCTGCGTGGCTGCCGTATACTTGTCCTTGGAGAGATTTCATAGATATGCTTTCTCCATTTCGGGTATGGGTACTTTGACTAATTTTGATATTTAGTTCTATCGGAGAATTTTCCAGGTAAAAACCAACAGGAAAAGATGTTCCTCGAATCCCAACATTGCAATATTGAGGATAAGGTACTTGTCCGCAGAACGTGAAATGGCCATTCTTGATTACGGCACTATCAACGACTTCCGGTACTCCTAATGTTCCTTGTTTGGCTAAAACTAATTCTGCAATCCCTTCTGTAAGTCCTTCTACATAGCCATTAATTGTAAAACCTTTATTAGGTTTTGTTTGAGTGATATTCTTTTGATTATAAACATCACGTATTTGTTGGTAATAAGGTAAATTTTGTTTATCGGCAGGAATAGTTTCCAGAATCTCTTGAATATCTCTATCCTTTAGTATTTGTTTGACAATGTAGAAATAGGCTGTAGCAAAGAGGCCGATATCTTCTGACGCGTGCCTTTTTATCCACTCAACCCCCTCTCTACGTCCGAATGGATTCAACATGTTATCATCCAATATTTTGAAAATATCTTCCAACAATATTCGTACGTGTCCTCCGGTGATAGTTTCATTAACTAATCCGAAAAGAGTTGCCCATCCTTCAAAAGTGATGTTTTCGTCTTTGTTAAAATAGTATTTTAAATAATTTTTATCACTACGTAATAACCACAGACGCCCATATGTGGCGTCTGGCACATTGAATTCAAAGCTACCATTTTTAACAATAGTGCTATCTATTTTGTGGCTGAGAACCCATTTATGTTCTATTGTGTCATTAGGATGAGTTAACAAGTAGATAGTTGTTCCATCTTTTAAACCTGTGATTTTTCCTTTTATCGTGTGTGCGTTTGCACTTAAGCTGAAGAATAGAGTGCAAAGAATAACTAAGTATTTCATATTTCTGTAAAAGTTAAGGTTTTATTTTCTAGGAGCTATTTTTGTGATACGATTGAATTTATCGTAGCAATTGACATACTTGTCCGGAGCGATTCCTCCGGTTCCACTATATTGAATGGGAAGCGTATACACTCTTCCTTCGTTACCATCCCAAGTAGCTATACAAAGTACATTATTTTTTGAATTACGCCATACAGGAGTTTCTTCTCCGGTTTCGGGGTCAATATTCTCACTCCAAGTGGTATAACCATTTCCCCGGTATACTAAGATATGGGTAATTTGTTCCGTTGAACCGAATTTGTTATAAGAAATTTGGCGTTCTGGTTTTTCTTTAGCTAGAGGAACTGCGTAAAGAATATTATCTACGCAATAGTAAAACTCGTCATTATTCGAGAATGCGTAACAAGGACTTTTCTCTATACCCGGACAGTTTCCTAAGTCATAGACATTTACTCCTACAAAGTTTGTCTCGTCTTTATCCCAGTTGTGAGTACAATCTAATACATAGACATAGTATTGTCCGTCTTTTTTCATTAACCATTTGGTTCTATCATTTCCAGTTGTTTCTCCATAGATACATTCACAACCTTGCATGTTATCTGGATTGAATTTCTCAGCAATAGTATTGTCTAAATCTATGACATCTCCGGTGGAACTAGGCTTCTGAACAAATTTTCCAACATTTTTATCCCATAATATAGCATCTGCCCAATTTAATTCGGCAGCATATGTTGTGGCTAAATCGTATTTAGTATCAGGATAGTATGAATATTTTGTGCCGCTAATTGGATTGTAATATTGCAGTTGACCATTATTTATTAGTATACTTTTTGACCAGCATGTTATGACTAATTGCGGATTAAAAACCGGAGGCGTGTAGAAGAAACACTCTAAATTTTGGTCTATCACTTTCATTGTCACGGGATCAATTCTAACTAATGATTTACCTTTAGCGAGAGCTACTATGGCAGCATGTTCATTTTGTGAGATGTAAGCTAGAGAACTGATTTCTCCTTCTACTAATGTATTGTTATGCTTGCTGAATATATTACGATTAATGACATCTGCGCTGTAATCTTTTAAACTCGTGTTAAATGTACGTGACATGATCAAAGAAATATCAGAGCTTATTCCATCTGTTGTTTCCGCTATCAATAAGCCACTTCCATAAGTACCTAGGACTTTTACTTCCCAAATCAAATTCTTTTTTGTGTTACTAGCTTTATGAGTAACTTGAAGGGTTAATGTGTAATATGAGTATCCGTCATTGGTGGGTGTAAGTTCAATGAGCGTTTTTAGTATCCGTTCATTAGAAATGATTTGTTTGGTTGTGTCATTACCATTAGAGAGTAAAGATAGACTCCATTGGTACCCATAATCGTCAAATTCACTTTCTGTTAAGGGGATACTATCTCTTCCCTGTATTTTGCATAATCGGGGTTCATAAGTAAATTCTTCACCTAATGTAGCAATCAAATATTCTTCTTCCCCTTGTCGATCACTAACAATTGTAGGAAAATCGAATTGTGGAAGAGTACTTTTATCGTCATAACAGGCATATAACAAACATATTGCCAGTAACGTAAATAATATATTTTTCATCATCTTTCAGATTAGTTTGGGTAATATTTGCCAATAACGATTTCTTTGTCTTTTGCCGTACCGTCATCGTGTAAAAGAGGAGTTTTTTCCCGTTCGTTTCTAGCTTTTAATTCCTGTTTCAAGTTTGCAATAAAGGCCTCCGTGTAAGCGGAACTCCACTTCTCTCCGTTATTGTATCCGGGGATCGCTGATTGTATCGGAAATTCTGTTTCTCCTGTTACTTCAATAATAAACTGATAATAGGCAGTGCTATAATTCCCTAATTTATAACGTTCAATCCAACTTGTCCAACTATTAGGTCTTACCAGTTTATTTGTAAGATAAAGAAAACAATTCTTTTGAGTGTCGACACCCGGAATGAGGTCTTTCCCTTGTGCAATTTCTAGATATATGCGAACATCTTGGAAATTGTCTCCTTTCTCATTTTTAACTTCGACTCTTAAATAACCAAGATATTCATCGGGTTTTAATATCGCATCTATAATACGATATTCATTAGTAGTAGCGGTTGTACTGTCGGCTATGACTAGGAATTCTGCATTTCTTTCCCAATTTTCCGGATAACCAACCAAATTGAAAGGAATATCAACGGTGTCTATTGCCTGAGAAGTCTGTTTGAAAGAGTAGGTATATGAATTCCCTTTAAATTCAATTGCGGCTCTCTCTCGATCGTATCTCATTATATCTTCTTTGTCACAAGCAACCCATAACAAAGAGAATAATGTGCAACTTAGTATATAAGATAATTTTCTGTTCATAAAAGTTTTTTTAATCATTCTGTTATTGTCTTTGGCCAAGTTCATTCTCAATATCCGGGTAAGGTAATTGATATTGTACGTCGGTCATTGCTTCATGTTGAATGCCTGGGAAAGTTTGTAATCCTAACCTTTTGTAACAGAAGAATAGTTGGCCTTCTTGAGCAAATTCCCTTCGATAATCTTGAATGATTTCTTGTTGTAATTCTTCTACTGAAATATCTTCAGGTAAGAAAGAGCTCGTGGGAATGTTTCTTTTCGTTTTTAAGAAATTCATGTATTCTACGGCTTGTTTCTTGTTACTTTCTTTTAAACATTCACTTGCGATTAAGTAAGCTTCGGATATTCGCATTAGTGGTAAATAATTCGTGAACCAATTTCCTTCAGTCTTTCGGATCTTTATCGTTAAAAAGTTATTTCCCGTGATTTGCCATTGTTTCCGAAATCTCAGGTCGGAAGTGGATAAAGAGGTGAATAACTCTTCGACAAATTGTCCTGATTGTATCAAGCGGTCATTGTTATAATTACCGTTTACATGTTCTGAATAAGCATTTTCAATATATTCATTTAATTTTTGTACATCCAATGCGAAAAGAAGTTCTCCTTGGAATACATAATCGCGGTTGTCTCCTTCGCTAGAAACATAACTGCTTTCCGTGGCCCATTGCATATCTCCTTGTGCAACGTATTGTTCATAGGACTTGATGAGCTTTTCCGCATATTCTAATGCTTTTTCTTGATTGCCCTCCCACAGATACACGCGTGCATTTAAGAGTAATACTGCAGGGTAGGAGAGTCGTGTCTCTCGCCCTTTGTAATAGGTCCCATTGAAGAAAATGTTATCTGTTACGTCTTCATAATCTTCTGGGCGTTCCTCAGTACCTGTATAAAGGGGATCACTTTTTAAATAGGAAAGAGCATCATTTAAATCTTGATGTAACAATTGTAAAGTTGCTTCATAGGTTTGTTGATCGGTAATTTCTTTCGAATATTCGGTTACATAAGGAATACAAGGTTCGGTTAGAATTTCCCGGCGTTCAGCAAGATTACCTTTAGCGAATAAGCGTATCAGGTCGAAGTGGCACATTGCACGAATCGCTAGGGCCTCTCCTTTTATGACGTTATAAAGAGTTGGATTCAGGATATTTCCTTTTTTCTCCAATGATTCTAATAGTAAATTTGTTTCCGAGATGATATTATACTCTTTAGCCCATACCGCCTGGATAAAATTCTTCGAAGAGTTGTGTTCGAAATTGTATTTCTGTAATTCAATATAAGAGCTTTTCCCTCCATCATATTGTCCGGCCATAAATTCGATGGCTTGCCAGGATAGATTAGCTCCATAGGCATCTTTTGAGGTCATATTGATATATAATCCTGTCAAGGCGTCTTTAAAACCAGCTTCCGTATCGAATAACTTATCTGCTTTAATTTCTGATTTAGGATTAACATCTAACCATTTTTCGCAGGAAGTAATACATAGAAGCATTAAAACCGAGATGCCATATAATATTATTCTTTTCATAATCGATTTATTTAGAATTCAACTGCTAACGAGAATGACATGGTACGGGCAAAAGGATAGGAGGTTCCTCGTTCCATTTTGATTGTCGATATTGTGCAGACATCATTCATGTTAAATGCTAACTTTAAACGACTGATTCCGGCTTTGTCCAGCCATTCCCTATCCCGCCAGTCGTACCATGCACTGATGGAAGAGATTGTCATTTCGTTTTTGCGTTGTACAAAACGGGAGGTTGGTTCTGTTTTTGGGGCAGATATATAGTTCCCATTAGCATCATTATAAGGTTGTAAGGTTTTGAATGGGGCATCTTTATTCTTTTCCGACCATCGGCCATATAAAAGACGTTTGTCGACATTTTGTTTTAGATCTGCATTTTCTACTTTGTCAACTAATGTTTGGTTATAATAATCACCTCCGGCAGTAAATCGGGCAATTACACTTAGACCGAAACCTTGATACTCACCATTGAAACCGAAATTTCCCCTGAATTTTTCTTGACTATTACCCACGATTTGTTGATCACTGGCCTGCCAAGTATAAGTGGTCGTTCCATCCGGTCTTACGTATATTTCTCTACCGTTGGCAGGATTAATTCCTAAAGAAGGCACAGCCCAGATAGAATTTAATGATCCTCCTTCAACATAACGCAGTACAGGTTTTGAACGTCCTCCATCCTCTTTGGTGCTTACCAGTTCGTCTTGGCGCTCGTTGAAAGCACGCATGGCATCAGAGAGTTTCATGATTTTGTTTTTATTGGTTGTCAGAGAACCTGTCAGATTTAGAAAACCAGTCCCTTTAGAAAAAATGTTATAGGTAAAGGCAATATCAAAACCGCTGTTTTTAACTTTCCCGATATTTTCTTTCACAGAACTGAAACCAACAGAAGTAGGTAGAGAGAGGTCTACAATTAGATTATCGGTGATCGACTCGTAGTAATCGAATGTGAAAGAGAATTTCCATATACGGGCATCAATACCGGCATTATAATCCATTTTTTCCTGCCATTTTAAGTTGTCATTGGCTAATCGCATCACGTAAGCTCCTAACATTCCGGTGTAAGAAACATCGGTATAATATTTGTAGGTCGCTATTGCCTGGTAACTTTCAAAAGACTGACTACCACTTGTCCCGATTGATCCTCTGATTTTAAGTTGTTTCACCCAATCTAGCTCCCGCATGAATTTTTCGTTGTGTATGTTCCAACCTATACCGGCACTCCAAAATAATCCCCAACGATTGTCGGCTCCGAATTGAGAAGAGGCATTTTCTCGTATAGTCAGATCGGCTAGAAATCGATCATCATAAGTATATCCCAGTACTCCGG
>ERZ827363.818-NODE-818-length-32927-cov-23.617121_pt1 | contig 32927 bp, 28 predicted proteins | sample MGYA00519776_ERZ827363 | MGnify/ENA primary metagenome ERZ827363 (study PRJEB31778, sample SAMEA3449288) | human gut metagenome | biome: human gut; feature: human-associated habitat; material: faeces | place: United Kingdom | collected 2010/2012 ...
CATTCTAGAGATAACATGCCATCACAACAGCATTTTCTCGTCCACCATCCGGTTTAGGATAATAATTCTTACGGATATCAACTTCATTAAATCCCAGCTTTTCATAAAGGAAACGAGCGGGATTCGATTCACGCACTTCAAGCCAAAGGGTTTGAATGCCTTTCTCTTTAAGCTTATCCATTAAACCTTGCAATAAAAACGAACCGTAACCCTTTCCTTGTTGAGTTGGATCTATCGCAATATTGAATAATGTGGCTTCATCTAATACCGTTTGGCAAATTGCAAAACCAAGCACTTGCTCTTTTTCCACTAATTTTAGATTAAGATAACGTTCGCCGACATTATTTTTCAAGGTTCCCAATGACCAAGGCACTAGATGCGCAACTTGTTCAATTTCATATAAGCGATCCATATCGCATTCTTCAATAGGAAATAGAGAAGGCATCATGATTAAATTTGTTGGATTTGTTGCCAAAGCTCACGCTTAGCTTGGCTATTTTGCTGGAATTGTTGCCAATCAACGGAGCGATAAATACGCTCTGCATTTAAGCAATAAGGCAACGCGCGGTCGATTTCATCAGCATTTTCAGCCAATAACCAATACCGCACAGAATGTTGTAAAGTAATATGTTGAATTTGATCGAAATTCAGGCAAAGGCAATCTTCTTTATTTAACTCAAGTGCGAGTCGTATATCTGAAAAAAGTGAGGCGTTTGATATGTTATCTTTCGCCACCACAATAAATTTCACTTGTTCAGACACACTCACACCAACCGCCCCTTGTAATACTTCTGGACGATAGAGCTGCCAACGGGTTATTCCCATTTCATTTAAAAGAAGATTGCGTCTATCCATAGATTAACGAGCGATAGTATCTAGCGGATAATCTCTTAAACCTTTAACAATTGCTTGTTCTTGCGCTTCAGTTGGTTTTTCTTGATACGCTTTTAAGCTACGGAAAGAAAGAATATTTTTCGCTTGATAAATCACCGCGATAAAACGTTGAAAATCTTTACCATCACAAGCATAGTAAACATCTGAAGCGCTTCCAATTGTTTTTAACTCACATACTTTTTTATTGGCATCAAGATATTTTGTTGTTAATGCTGGAACATGTGAAAGGTCTTTTAAGTAGTAGGTTTCACTAGTGATAAATTTACGATTGCTACGATCCACACTTGCCGCACCACTTAAAAAACGCGGATCTTCTGATTTATCAAAGGCTTTCGTTTGTTTATAGAATTTCTCACCATTAAATGTGACTTCTTCGTTACCCTTTTTGATTCGCTCAAATTGCGCATCTAAACTTTGTGCTTGTGCAGCAGGTAATTCTACAGTTGAAGTAGTTGGTAAGGTTGAAGTTTGTTGTTTTCCTCCCTTACTTTGAAGTTGTTCAATTAATTGACAGCCAGACAATAAACTTGCCATTGCGACTGCGGTGATGATTTTTTTCATAAATAATTCCTTAATAAATACGTTTAAATCGTTATCTTTTGTTAGAATAACACGTAATTTTAACCAATAACCCACAGGATTTAAAGCGTGATTTCTCTCGAAAGCGAAGTTTTACAACGCCACCTTCCCCTTTTTAACGGTAAATCAATTCTTCTTACCGGTGGCATTAATGATGATTTTCCTCAAATATTGAAAAAACATTGCCAATCTGTGCAGATTTGGAGCTGGTATTTTGATTATGCTAAAACCCAAAGTGCGGTCAATTTTGAGGTTGAATTTCAACCGCAAGCTGATTTGATTATTTATTATTGGACGAAGAATAAACAAGAAGTGAATTTTCAGCTGATGCAACTACTCGCCAAAAGTAAAATTGGTCAAGAAGTATTGATTATCGGTGAAAATCGTTGTGGCGTCCGTTCAGCTGAAAAACTGTTTGAACCTTATGGTGAAATTGGCAAAATCGATTCAGCGCGTCGTTGTGGCTTATATCATTTTTCCTTACAAAAACAACCGCACTTTGACCTTCAATCTTATTGGAAATGCTACCAAAATGATGCATTAGGCGATCTCCGTATTTTCAGCTTGCCGGGTGTATTCAGTGCCAATGAACTTGATAATGGAACGTCACTTCTACTTTCCACTTTAACGTCACCAATTCAAGGCAAAGTATTAGACGTTGGTTGTGGTGCGGGTGTCATTGGTTCAATGATCAAAAAACATCACCCTAAAGCGGATGTCACAATGACTGATATTCATGCAATGGCAATTCAATCTGCTCGCCAAACGCTTGCTGAAAATCAACTTGAAGGCCGGGTTATTGCAAGCGATGTGTTTTCCCATATTGAAGGGAAATTTGATCTGATCATTTCAAACCCGCCTTTCCACGATGGAGTCGATACTGCTTATCGTGCAGTGAAAGAACTTATTCAACAAGCAAAATGGCATTTGACGGCCGGTGGTGAACTTCGTATTGTTGCTAATGCATTTCTGCCCTATCCCGATTTATTAGCGCAACATTTCGGTAAATTTGAAGTCCTTGCTCAAACCACCAAATTTAAAGTGTATTCCGTGAGAAATTAAGGAGAAAACAATGTTTGTAACCAGTTCAGCCATTCAAAATGGTGCTTTTGAAGACAAATATGGCAAACGCGGCACACAATTTAGCCCAAATGGTATGCCGACCTACTCTATTCCATTTGAAATTCACGATGCCCCTCAAGGCACTAAATCCTTTGCGGTTGTCTTAGAAGATAAAGATGCAATTACGGCAAGTGGCTTTGTGTGGATTCATTGGCTTATTGCGGATCTTGAACGTACCGTTATCCAAGAAAATGAAAGCCAAACCGCAACAGATTATGTACAAGGTGCAAATACTTGGGCGAGTAAATTAGGTCAATTTGATATCGAAGAAGCCTCATTCTATGGTGGTATGGCGCCACCAAACTGCTTGCATCGTTACGAGCTTATTGTGTATGCGCTCGATACCAAACTTAACCTTAAACCGGGATTCCGTTTTAATGATCTACATTTTGCGATGCAAGGGCATATTTTAGATCAAGCTGTGGTGATGGGCACTTATGATGTTTAATCACTTATAGTTCATCCTAAAAACACCATAAAAAATGACCGCACTTCAACAAAGTCGGTCATTTCTTTTAGGATTTTATAACGTGATTTTATTCGCGTCTTGCACTAATTTCGCGTGTGCTTTTTTCTGTTCTTTCATCTTATTGCTCGTTTCACGGCGTAAAGTAGAAAGTTCCGCATTGCGAATGTTGTACTCATCCACACGGCCTTCATAATCATCACGCATATTTTCGATAATCGCACGAACATCTTCAATGCTCATATCATCACGAATATATTGATTTAAGTTATCTAACAATAAGACACGTTTTTGGTTATCACGAATTTTACGGTTGTTGTCTTCAATGTCACGCTTAAGTTTATTTTTTAAACGATATAAACGCACATACTCTAATACTTCTTGGAAGGATTTATTTACATTTCCCATGATCGACTCTCTCAAAGTTAAAAATAAACTTCGGGTAATGTAGCCTTTTTTTTCGTCCCCGTCAAAAGCTTAAATTTAAATTGATGGATTAGATCAAAAAACTGTTTGATTTAGTTGATTATCCTATTCGGTAGTGGTAAAAATGAAGAATCTATTCAAAATAAAATAAGGAAACACAATGTCAAAAGTTTTTAATTTTAGTGCTGGTCCAGCCATGATTTTCCCTGAGGTACTACACAAAGCACAAGCTGAGCTAACTAACTGGCTTGGTCAAGGTGTGTCTGTGATGGAAGTCAGCCACCGTGGCAAATATTTTATGGAATTGATTACTCAAGCAGAAAAAGATCTGCGCGAGGTATATAACATTCCAGATAATTATCGCGTGTTATTCCTACAAGGTGGCGCACGTGGTCAATTTGCGGCATTACCGATGAACCTAATTGGTGAGAAAGGCAAAGCACTTTACTTAAATAGCGGTCACTGGTCTGCAACTGCAGCGAAAGAAGCGCGTAACTTTGCTGAAATTGATGAAATTACCATTGTGGAAAATGGTGATCACACTCGCATTACCAACCTTGATTTCAGCGACATTGCGGAACAATACGATTACGTTCACTATTGTCCAAATGAAACCATCAGTGGTGTTGAAATTTTTGATGTACCGAATGTGGGTAATGCGGTACTTGTAGCCGATATGTCATCTAATGTGCTCTCTCGCGAAATTGACATTAGCAAATTCGGTGTCATTTACGCGGGTGCACAAAAAAATCTTGGTCCAGCAGGGATTACACTTGTGATTATTCGCGATGATTTAATTGGTCATGCTCGCCAAGCGACACCATCAATTTGGAATTACGCCACACAACGTGATGCTGATTCTATGATCAATACTCCACCAACATTTGCTTGGTATCTCTGTTCATTGGTCTTCAAACACATTCAAGCGATTGGTGGCTTAAAAGAAATTGCAAAACGTAACGCAGTGAAAGCACAAACCCTTTATGATTACATTGATAGCAGCAAACTCTATCGTAACGTAGTGGCTAAAGAAAACCGTTCAACCATGAATGTCACATTTGTGACAGGCAATCCTGAACTTGATGCTAAATTTGTTGCAGAATCGACAGCTGCCGGTCTTCAAGCCTTAAAAGGTCACAAAGTGTTAGGTGGTATGCGTGCATCTATCTACAATGCAATGCCATTAGAAGGTGTACAAGCGCTCATTGAATTCATGAAAAAATTTGAAGCTGAAAACAGCTAGTTATCTGATTCATTAAACTCAACGTGCGGGCTGAAAGGCCCGCTCGTCTTTATAAGGAAAGCATATGCAATACATCAACGTTGCCAATCAAGGCGTAAAATCTCTTTCACCTTACCAAGCCGGAAAACCCATCGAAGAACTCGAACGTGAATTAGGCATTACTGATATCGTTAAACTGGCCTCAAATGAAAACCCTTTCGGCTTTACTGAAAGTGCGAAAAAAGCCATTCAAGCCCAACTTGATCATTTAACTCGCTATCCTGATGCGAATGGTTTTGAACTTAAAGCAACTATTGCAAAAAAATTTGGTGTGCAACCAAACCAAATCACCCTTGGCAATGGTTCTAACGATTTATTAGAGCTCTTTGCTCATACCTTTGCGGCTGAGCATGATGAAGTGATTTATTCACAATATGCCTTTATTGTTTACCCTTTAGTGACCAAAGCTATTAACGCCGTCGCTAAAGAAATCCCTGCTAAAGATTGGGGACATGATTTAAACGGATTTTTGACCGCACTTTCAGATAAAACCAAACTGATTTTTATTGCCAATCCAAACAACCCAACGGGGAATTTCTTAACGGAAGCAGAATTAGATGCTTTCTTAGCCAAAGTCCCTGAAAATGTGATTGTGGTATTAGATGAAGCGTATACTGAATTTACTCATCCAAGCGAACGCGTTAATTCTTTTGCATTACTGGAAAAATACCCGAACCTTATCGTTTCACGCTCTCTATCAAAAGCTTATGGTTTGGCAGGTTTACGCATTGGCTACGCGGTCTCTAATCCTGAAATTGCAGATTTATTAAACCGTGTTCGTCAGCCATTTAATTGTAACAGTCTCGCTTTAACTAGCGCGATTGCAGTGATGAATGATGATGCTTTTGTCGAAAAAGTGGCGGAGAATAATCGCCAAGAAATGAAACGTTATGAAGCCTTCTGTCAACAATATGGCTTAGACTTTATTCCGTCTAAAGGTAACTTTATTACCATTGATTTTAAACAGCCTGCCGCACCAATTTATGATGCATTATTACGTGAAGGCGTGATTGTACGCCCAATTGCAGGTTATGGCATGCCAAATCACTTACGCATCAGCATTGGCTTACCACAAGAAAATGACAAATTTTTTACTGCACTTGTTAAAGTGCTGAATTTAGGAAATAAAAAATAGGAGCTTTTATGACACAAGTAACAATGATGGGCAATCCCATTGAAGTAAGTGGCAACTTTCCAAAAAAAGGGGAAAAAGTGACCGTACTTACACTCACCAATAAAGAACTTGCTGACGTGACGCTTGATGCTTATGCAGGAAAACGCAAGGTCTTAAATATTTTCCCGAGTATTGATACAGGTGTATGTGCAACTTCTGTTCGTAAATTCAATCAACAGGCAGCTAATTTAAAGAATGCCGTGGTACTTTGCATTTCAGCGGACTTACCTTTTGCACAAGCACGATTCTGCGGTGCGGAAGGTATTGAGAACGTAGAAACACTTTCTACTTTCCGTCATAAAGAAGCCCATGAAAACTTAGGGGTAAACATCAAAACTGGTCCAATCGCAGGTTTAACTGCTCGTTCAGTGATTGTTTTAGATGAAAACAACAATGTGTTACATAGTGAATTGGTATCTGAAATTAAAGATGAACCAAATTATGAAGCTGCGCTAGCCGCACTATAATGAATAAGGCGCTTTTCTCATAGAAAGCGCCTTTTTATTTATTCAGGGAAAATCTCATTCAATATCAATGCAATTCCATCATCATTATGCGAAGCCGTGACACGATTTGCGGCTTGTTTAATTTCATCGGGTGCATTGCCCATTGCAACGCCTAATCCTACGCTTTCTAGCATATCTAAATCGTTAAAGTTATCACCGAAAGCAACACATTCTTCCATCTTCACATGAAAGTAATCTTCGAGAAAACGTACTGCATTGCCTTTTGTCGCGGATTTATGCATCACTTCAAGGAAATTCGCATGAGAACGGCAAATACTTAAATGCGGGAATTTCTCTTTTAGGATTTTCTCAATGCTAATCACCTCATCCGTTTCTCCAATGATTTGAATTTTATGCGGAGAATAAACCGCACTTTCATCATAAGGATCGATCTGGATGCCCGTTACGCTACGTTCATAAATCACCCATTTATTATCTAAATCTCTAGCAACGCAATCATCATAAGTATAATAATTCACACCCAACGCAGGATGGTCTGCTAATACTTGATTAATGGCTTGAATATCAGCAGGATCAATTTGTACTGAATAAATAGGCTTAGCGTTTTTATCTAAAATTAAGGCTCCACTAAATGCCACAATGATGTTGTAATTTTCAATGAGTTTCGCATAAGGCCAAATACCAAGCGGCGAACGCGCAGAGATTGGTGTAAATGGAATACCTTGTTTGGTAATGCGTTGAATTGCGTCTAAGGTTTTAGGCGAAATTCGATGATCAGAAGTTAATAAGGTACCATCAAAATCACTGAATACGGCTTTATACATAATTGCTCCAAATCGTCATTATTTTTCTGAAAGGTAAGGGTCAGCAAAGCCCAACCCCTGCATAATTTCAGTTTCTAAACTTTCCATTTCTTCGGCTTCATCATCGTCAATGTGATCGTAACCCAGCAAATGTAAGCTACCATGCACAATCATATGCGCCCAATGTGCCATTAAAGGCTTTTCTTGCTCGATAGCTTCGCGTTCTACTACCTGGCGACAAATCACCAAATCGCCCAACAGCGGTAATTCCACTTCGTCAGGACATTCAAAAGGGAAAGACAACACATTGGTTGGACGATCTTTTCCACGATAAGTCAAATTCAAGTCATGACTTTCTGCTTCATCTACAATGCGTACCGTCATTTCGACATTATCACTTTCTGGTTGCACTGCGGCGGTTGCCCATTGTAGGATTTGCTCTTCTGACGGCAAGCCTTCTGTATTTTCGCTCGCCAATTGCAGATCTATAATCATATTGCCCATATTATTCTCCTAAATTCGTTTCATTTTCTAACCGCACTTTTTGCTCACGTTCAGCTCGACGCTGCGCAGCGATTTCTTGACGGCGGATTTCATCTTGGGCTTCCCATTCTTCGTAAGCTTGTACCACTTTTGCCACCACAGGATGTCGTACAATATCTTTACTCTCAAAATAGTTAAAGCTTAACTCTGACACTTTGCTTAACACTTCCATGGCGTGACGTAAACCCGATTTGGTGCTGCGCGGTAAATCGATTTGGGTTACATCCCCTGTAATCACGGCTTTAGAATTAAAACCAATACGGGTTAAAAACATTTTTATTTGTTCGACCGTCGTATTTTGGCTTTCATCTAGAATGATAAAGCTATCATTAAGTGTTCGCCCACGCATATAAGCTAATGGCGCGATTTCAATCACATTACGCTCCATCAATTTTTGTACGCGTTCAAAGCCAAGCATTTCAAATAACGCATCATAAAGCGGTCGTAAATAAGGTTCAATTTTCTGTCCTAAATCACCCGGCAGGAAACCTAATTTTTCGCCCGCTTCCACCGCAGGACGAGTCAGCAAAATGCGACGAATTTCTTGGCGTTCTAATGCCTCTACAGCTGCTGCTACGGCTAAAAAAGTTTTCCCCGTTCCGGCGGGTCCAATTCCAAAACTAATATCGTGCGTAAGAATATTGTGTAAATACTGAATTTGATTTTCACCACGCGGTTTAATCAAACCACGCTTAGTTTTAATTGTGGTGCTATAAACATGATTTTCACTACGTGACTCACTTCCTGCTTGAGATAACATTCTGCTCTCTTGCAAGGCAACATGCACATCTTCTAAATCAAGCTCTTTCACTTTCCCCTTAATTGGTGCAGTCTCCACATATAATGTTTGGATTAATTTAGCCGCACGATCAATTAATTGTTCATGGTGAGATTTGGGATTTTCATCATTTGATTTCACTGTGAAAGTGAAATTATTGCGGGAAATATTGAGGTTAAATTCTTTTTCAATCAGTTTGATATTTTCATCAAATGCACCGCAAAGCGATTGCAGACGATCATTTTCTTGAGGTTCTAAGGTAAAAGTTGTCATTAAATGTCATTTTAGAATTGTGAATACTGTCTCCATTTTAGCCTAATTACGATGAATGTAAAACGGGCTTCACCAACTGATGAAGCCCGATAACCAAATTAGGGCAATTCTGGGAAAAGCATCTTAATCACATTCATTGTCAATCGTCGAGATTGTCCACTAAATGGGAAAATATGCATCATCATCATAGGATTAAAGTTTGCCTCAATCACACCCCACGAACGTAGGCTCGGTTCTGCCGGCTTTTTCAAATCAGGAATAATCAAATCCACGCCACACACTGCCGCTCCCATTGCTTTGCTAATCCCGACCGCAATTTCTTTGTAACTGGCATGCATTTCATCCGTCATATCAATAGAATCGCCACCTGTACTAATATTGGAATTCGCACGTAATTGGACAAGTTGATCTTTCGCTGGAATAGAATCCACAGTTAAGCCTTGTTCCTTAAGCTGCAACTGCTCAATATCCCCTAATGCAATTTTTTTCAATGGTGTTCGACTACCATCGCCCCGTAAAGGATGATCATTTTTAGCCGAAACTAATTCAGCAACGGTATGTACACCATCTCCAATGACATTTGCTGGCACACGTAATAAGACAGCTAACGTTTGATCACCCAGCACAAAGAAACGATATTCGGTGCCTTGTAGATAATCTTCAACCATGATCTCTTTATCTTCACGGAAAGCAATCTCTACGGCTTTTGCAAAATCTTCTCTATTCGTTACACCTTGTTGGAAAATACTAATCCCCAAACCAAAATTCGTTGATTTTGGCTTAATCACGACGGCTCTCTTCTCAAAAAGTGGAAAATTTTCGACCGCACTTTTCACATCGGTAAACTCGATGCTTTGCGGTACATTAAATCCAGCTTTCGCTAACACTTTCTTCGTCACTACTTTATTTTCCATGATGAGTGGGGAAATATAGCTATCGTGAGAAGTCATATTACCGTTTTTCACATATTCCAAATGGTCGCCAAATTGAAGACTAATAAATTGATCGCGTTCATCTAAAATCTCAATCTTTAATCCTTTTTGGATTGCATCAAACAATAACGCCTGTGTGGACAGTTCCATATTATCAAACGCACTTAATGCATAAAAACGTTCAAAGGCTTTTGCTTTATTGGATTGCGCGATATCAGCCCCTAATTGTTGGTAGCTGCCGACCTGTTCAATTGCCGCGACCACTTTTGCACAAAGCGTTTGGCTTGGATCCGCAAATTGCCCTAATTTGTCTTTAACAATCGTTTTAATCTCATCACTCACATTAAGTTGTTCAAGCATCTTGAGCATTTCAAGGAGGACTAATTCCCCTTCTACCGCATAAAGACTTTGCTCTCTTGGATCTTCCCATGCCACTTCAGCAAGACGTGCTTTGCCTAATTTTAGGCCTTCTTGATCAGCGGTATCATCAAGCCATGCCATTAACAAAATAAAATAATGAATGAATTTCGCATCAGCAAGTTCCATTCCATAAGGTGCAAACGGATTGAGATCAAACAAACGAAATTCTAAATATTGAATTCCTTTTTCAAGTAAATCTCGCGCTTTTTTAGCACCACGCAAACGTACGCTTGAGTAAAACTCTTTTTCCGCAATCAAATCACCCGATTTCACCCAGTGTTCTAACGTCTCAACATACTCTTGCAAACTGTCATAAGAGACGTGGATCTTCGGATCATTCACATAACCATATTTCCCTGAACGTAAACTCCGTACATATTGATGCGGTTTAAGGGGTGAATTGCCTCTGAAATATTTTTCCTCTACCGTCGGTGTCGCAGAAAACAGATAAAGCAGAATCCATTGATAGCGTAAGAAGTTTTTGGCTATTTTTAGGTAAAAATCATTTTGAAAATCAACCGCACTTTGTGTTTCATTTTGTGCATGAAATAAAGCATCAATAAACTTAGGGTCAATTTGAAAATTGTAATGAATACCACTGACCATTTGCTTATATTTACCGTAAGACTGGACTAAATGCTCACGATAAGCCACATCTTCCTGATTATCTAATTGTGCAACCTTAATTTGCTCTTCTGGCGGTAACCCTGCAGGCATACTAAAAGGAAAAATAAATTCATCCTCTGGTAATGTACGCAAAGTCACTTCATGAATAGCGGAAAGCCACCGTAATGTATCCTCTAATTTTTTCATCGGGGGAGTCACCAATTCCAACTGACTTTCTGCAAAATCTGTTTGAATGTAAGGGTGGAAACGACGATTACCAAAGGCTTTGGGGTGCAATGATGTCACTATTGAACCATCCAAATGCACCCGTTGACTTTCCTTTTCAATCCCAAATGACCCTTGCTGAAATAAGAGCTCTAGGTGATGTTGTTTAATGATTTGCTGAATATTCATATCCGTCCTTATTAGAAATTTCCACCTGACATTATGGAGAAAAAACAACGTGGAGCGAAGTAAGAAAATAGAATGGAATATGAAATTTTGATATAAGAGAAAAATATCTGAGAATTATTTGCATTATCTATTCTGAGTTATTAGAATGGGATGATTCTTATTTTTAGAAAATAGGCAGTTTGTCCAATCACATAAAGGAGTTTTCATGAAAATTAAGCATTTCCAAATTGCAGCCCTTACCGGCTTAATGGCATTTGCAGGCCTCGCTTCTGCAGATATTACCGTTTACAACGGCCAACACAAAGAAGGTGCAAAAGCCGTTGCTGATGCATTTACAAAAGCAACGGGCATTAAAGTGACCTTAAACAGTGCGAAAAGCGATCAACTTGCGGGTCAATTGAAAGAAGAGGGAGATAAAACCCCTGCAGATGTATTCTATTCTGAACAAACTGCTCCTTTCGCGGCACTCTCTGATGCGGGGTTATTAGAACCACTTTCTGCAGACACCATTAAACAAACTGCACACAAAGGTGTGCCTGTTGCACCGAAAAAAGACTGGATCGCGCTAAGCGGTCGTTCTCGAGTAGTGGTTTACGATCACACTAAATTATCTGAAAAAGACATGGAAAAATCCGTGTTAGATTATGCAACACCAAAATGGAAAGACAAAATTGGTTATGTTCCGACTTCAGGTGCATTCTTGGAGCAAGTTGTTGCGATTACCAAATTAAAAGGTAAAGATGCCGCTCTTAAATGGTTAAAAGGCTTAAAAGAAAACGGTAAACTTTATGCGAAAAACAGCGTTGCCCTTCAAGCGGTTGAAAATGGTGAAGTGCCCGCAGCGTTAATCAACAACTATTACTGGTATGCACTTGCAAAAGAAAAAGGTGCTGATAATCTCAAAACACGTCTTTACTTCATTCGTCATCAAGATCCAGGTGCATTAGTGACCTATTCTGGTGCAGCTGTATTAAAAGGTTCTAAAAATAAAGAAGAAGCGAAAAAATTCGTTGATTTCTTAGCAAGTAAAGAAGGACAAGAAGCGTTTACTTCAGTACGTGCAGAATACCCACTTCGTACTGATGTGGTTTCTCCATTTAACATGGAACCTTATGCAAAATTAGAAGCGCCGGTTGTTTCGGCAACGACTTCTGAAGACAAAGACAACGCAAATAAACTTATTGAAGAAGCTGGTTTGAAATAAGTTTAATTCACTATGCAATATAGGGCGTGTAATACACGCCCTTCTGTTATTTACTCTACTTACTCTACACTAATATTTTCAAAGGATTTTTTTGTGTCTAATCGCCCACCTCGCTGGCTTATAGCCTTAATCGTGCTGATTAGTTTGCCATTATTATTACCTTTTTTATATGTTATTGAGCGTGCTGCAGATGTCGGATTAGCTCGCAGCATTGAATTACTTTGGCGCCCAAGAATGTGGGAATTGCTCAGTAATACCCTACTTTTAATGGTATTTGTCACGCTTTTTGCCATTATTCTCGGCACGTTATGTGCATTTTTATTAGAACGTTATCGCTTTTGGGGAAAAGGCTTTTTCCAAGTAGCCATGACGCTCCCTCTTTGTATTCCGGCTTTTGTCAGTTGTTTTACTTGGATCAGTCTCACCTTCAGAGTGGAAGGCTTGTGGGGAACCATCGGCATTATGACGCTGAGTTCTTTCCCGCTTGCATATCTCCCTGTCGCGGCGACCTTAAAAAGACTCGACCGCTCTTTAGAAGAAGTTAGCCTTTCATTGGCTAAAAGCCACGCTTATACATTTTGGCATGCCATTTTTCCACAACTCAAACCCGCTATCGGTAGCAGCGTATTATTAATTGCGCTTCATATGTTGGTAGAGTTCGGTGCGGTTTCTATTTTAAATTATCAAACCTTCACCACAGCTATTTTCCAAGAATATGAAATGGCCTTTAATAACAACACCGCCGCCTTACTCTCTGGCGTGTTAATGGTCATTTGTATCCTTGTTGTGATGGGGGAAATTCGTTTTAGAGGCACGCAAACACTCTATCAAAGCGGCAAAGGCGTAATACGTCCGTATCCGTTGAAAACCCTCTCAGCCGGAAAACAAATTTTAGTCGTGAGCTTTTTCACGACCATTTTTGTGCTCAGTATTGGTGTGCCAATTACTATGCTGATTTATTGGCTAACCGTGGGAAGCTCCATTGAAAGTGCGGTCGATTTTGGTGAATTTTTTACCGCCTTCACAAATTCACTAACTATATCAACACTAGGTGCAGCACTTACCGTTATTTGTGCCTTACCGTTGGTATGGGCCGCAGTGCGCTATCGCAGTAAATTAACGATTTGGCTTGATCGAATCCCTTATCTACTTCACGCAGTACCAGGGCTCGTTATCGCATTATCGTTGGTCTTCTTTACCATCAACTATGCGTATTCGCTTTATCAAACCTTTGCCATGGTTATCGTCGCCTACTTTATGCTTTATCTTCCTATGGCACAAACTACCTTGCGTAGTTCGCTTGAACAAATGTCTAGCAACATCGAAAAGGTAGGACAAAGCTTAGGTCGTAGCAACTTTTATATTTTCCGTACCTTGGTCATCCCAGCCATGTTACCAGGGATTGCAGCGGCTTTTGCTTTAGTGTTTTTAAACTTAATGAAAGAGCTTACCGCCACCCTATTACTGACTCCGAATGATATTAAAACGCTTTCAACCGCCGTATGGGAATATACCTCTGATGCACAATATGCGGCAGCAACGCCTTATGCCATTATGTTAGTGCTATTTTCAGGAATTCCTGTATTTTTACTGAAACGATACGGTTTTAAATAACGAGAAGATAAAAATGACAACATTACTCGACATTAAAAATTTGAATAAATCCTTTAACGGACACCAGGTTCTACACAATATCTCTCTGCAATTAGAGAAAGGTGAAATTCTGTTTCTTCTTGGTGCATCCGGTTGTGGGAAGACCACCTTATTGCGTAGCATTGCTGGTTTTGAACAACCAACAAGCGGTGAGATTTGGTTAAAAAATCAACCTATTTTTAACGACAATATCAATGTGCCAACCCAACAACGCAAATTAGGCTATGTGGTACAAGAAGGCGTGTTATTCCCTCATTTAAATGTTTACCGCAATATTGCTTATGGCTTAGGCGATGGTAAAGGAAAAACGGAAGAGGAAAAACAACGCATACAGGAAGTGATGAAACTGACGGGCATTAGTAGCTTAGCTGACCGTTTCCCCCATCAGCTTTCTGGTGGTCAACAGCAACGTGTCGCACTTGCTCGAGCACTTGCACCAAGCCCTGAATTGATCCTGTTTGATGAGCCATTCAGTGCATTAGATGAGCATCTGAGAAGTCAAATTCGTTACGATATGTTACAAGTATTAAGAGAAAGTGGCTCATCCGCTATATTTGTGACCCATGATCGTGATGAAGCACTCTGTTATGCAGATAAAATTGCGGTGATTCAAGAAGGAAGAATCCTCCAAATTGCGACACCTAAAACGTTGTATTGGTCACCGCAGCATTTATCCATCGCCACATTTATCGGAGAAAGTATTATTTTCCCTGCAACGTTAAAAAATGATTCCATCGCGACCTGTCAATTAGGTGAGGTTGCTGTAGAAAATAAAGGAAATTGTCATACGCAAGGGAAAGTGTTATTCCGCCCAGAGCAATTCTCTCTTGCAAAAAAAATCCAAGATCCGACAGTGTCTTTTAAAGGTGAGATTAAACGGATTGAATCGAGAGGACGCGCCATTAATCTTTGTATTGATGTAGGCGGTTATGAATTTAATCTTAATGAAGATCTCATTAATCATTACCAAATTGGAGAACACGTAACCCTGTATTTATATGGAAAAGGGGTTTTCTATCATCACTAAAAAAGGCGGAACACATTGTTCCGCCTTTTATATGATTAATGTCCAAGTGCTTTTCGCATCTTAATGTTGAGCATTTCCACTACTGCAGAGAAGCCCATCGCAAAGTAAATATAGCCTTTCGGAATATGAATATCTAAGCTTTCCGCAATTAAACTTACACCTACTAAAATTAAGAAGGCTAAGGCTAAAATCTTTAATGTTGGATGGGTATCCACAAAATCACCAATTGGTTTCGCCGCAAACATCATGACACCAACTGCAAGCATAATAGCTAAAATCATCACTGGAAGATGGTTTGCCATGCCTACTGCCGTAATCACGGAGTCTAAAGAAAATACAATATCTAAAATCGCAATTTGGATTAATACACCCAAATAACTGACTTTCTTCTTGTTATTCTCTTCTTCATGATGTGCTTCAGGATGCATCGCTTCTTTAATTTCGCCTGTACTTTTCACAATCAGGAATAAACCCCCAAGGAATAAAATCAAATCACGACCTGAAATTTCCTGACCGACTAAAGTGAACAGTGGTTCCGTTAATTTCATCATCCAAGAAAGGGAAACAAGAAGTAAAATACGGGTAATCATCGCTAACCCAAGACCGATAATACGACCAGATTGACGTTGATTCGCAGGTAAACGTCCCACTAAAATACTAATAAAAATAATGTTATCGATACCCAAGACGATTTCAAGTGCGGTCAAAGTAAGCAATGAAATCCATGCTTCGGGATCAACAAGCCATTCAAACATAATATGTTCCTATATAAAATCCGAAAGGTTGAATCATAGACAGTTCGCGTAGAAAATCAAGATCTTTCCTAACTTTTTAAGGTCTCGAAAATCTTTTCTGCTAAGGCTTTAGAAATACCGGGTACAGAGGCGATTTCATCCAATGTGGCATTTTTCACACCTTGTAATCCACCTAAATATTTCAACAAGGCTTGGCGTCGTTTAGCACCTACCCCTTCAATGGTTTCCAATCCACTTTGGGTAAAGGCTTTTTGGCGTTTTTGACGATGGCCGCTAATCGCATGATTATGGCTTTCATCTCGAATATGTTGGATTAAATGCAGTGCAAGGCTATCATCCGGCAAATGGATTTCACGATCTTGTTTGCTGATAATCAACACTTCTTGTCCCGCTCGACGATCGACTCCTTTTGCCACACCAATTAAGTGCGGTCGATTTTTATCCCATTTTACGTTGAGGTGATGAAAAACTTCTAAGGCACGATTAAGCTGCCCTTTACCACCATCAATAAAAATAATATCGGGAATTTTATCTTCATCAAGATCGCGGTCGTAACGTTTCTTTAAGGCTTGCTCCATCGCTGCATAATCATCACCACCCGTAATACCTTCAATATTAAAACGGCGATAGTCTGATTTCAGCGGGCCTTCTTGGTTAAAGACCACGCAAGATGCCACAGTTTGATTACCCATTGTATGGCTAATATCAAAACATTCCATGCGTTTAATTTCAGACATATTAAGCAACTCACAAAGGGCTTGATAACGTTCGTGCATTCGGGAAGATTGTTTAAGTTGAGTCGCTAAAGCTGCTTTGGCATTAATTTGTGCTAGTTGTAGATATTTACCTTTATCACCTTTAGCGGATTCTTGTATCACCACTTTTCGGCCAGCTTGTTCACTTAATAAGGCTTCAAGCTCCGCTTTTTCATCTAATTTATGATCCACAATAATACTATTAGGAATACTTCTGCCCTGATGACCTTGCAAATAGAACTGCCCAACAAAAGTGGCTGTGAGTTCAGATAAATCTGTATTAGCAGGCACTTTCGGAAAATAACTGCGATTGCCCAATACTTTGCCTTGACGAATAAACATTACCTGGACACAAGCTAAACCGTGCTGATACGCAATGGACATAATATCCATGTCGTCCAAACGCTCATTGGAAACAAATTGTTTTTCGATAACCGCGCGAACTGCTTGAATTTGGTCACGATAACGCGCCGCCCCTTCAAAATCCAAGTCTCGGCTCGCCTGCTCCATTTTGCCAATCAGATAATCTAATACTTGCTGATCTTTTCCTTGCAAAAATAATCGCGCTAATTCCACTTGTTGGCTATATTCTTCATCGCTCACATAACCTGGCACACAAGGTGCAGAACAACGTCCAATTTGATATTGCAAACAAGGGCGGGAACGATTGTTATAAACCGAATTTTCACATTGACGAATAGGGAATAATTTTTGCATTAACGACAAGGTTTCACGCACTGCTCCCGCATGAGGATAAGGCCCGAAATACTCACCTGCAATTTTTTTCGTTCCGCGATAAGAAGTAATACGAGGATGACGTTCTTTCGTCAGTAAAATAAAAGGATAAGATTTATCATCTCGCAATAATACGTTATAACGAGGCTGATAAAGTTTAATGAAGTTGTGCTCTAGCAACAACGCTTCAGTTTCTGAAGAAGTAATCGTCGTATCAATATGATGAATTGACGACACCAAGGCTTCTGTTTTTTTGCTGCTTAAGTTTTTGCGGAAATAACTGGAAAGGCGCTTTTTAAGATCTTTCGCTTTGCCCACATAAATAACCTGATCTTTATCGTCATACATACGATAAACACCAGGTTTATGAGAAACGTCAGAGAGAAACTTTTTAGAATCAAACATCAGTAAAAACTACGCCAAAATTGACCGCACTTTTTCTAAATCTTCTGCTGTATCCACACCAACAGCCGGGACTTCTTTCGCTAATTCAACATGAATACGCTCACCGTACCACAATACGCGAAGTTGCTCTAATTTCTCTAAGTTTTCTAATTGTGTTGGTACCCATTGCACATATTGTTTAATAAAGCCCGCACGGTAAGCATAAATACCAATATGACGAAGATACGCATCAGCCAGTTGTGCCTTTGAGGTATCCGCTAATTGCATAAATTGGTCACGATCATAAGGAATCACTGAACGGGAAAAATATAAAACGTAGCCATCTTTATCCGTAACGACTTTCACAGCATTTGGGTTAAATAACTCTTCCGCCTCATGAATTTTCACCGCAAGCGTCGCCATATTCACGTTAAACTTCGCTAAATTCTCTGCCACTTGACTCACAATAACGGGGGGAATTAGCGGCTCATCCCCTTGGATATTTACAATGATTTCATCATCAGCAATACAGAGCTTACTTACCACTTCCGCTAAACGCTCAGTACCAGAATTATGCGCTTCTGATGTCATGCAAACTTCAGCCCCAAAAGCTTTTGCTGCTTTTTCAACTTGTTCGTTATCTGTGGCAATAATGACTCGGCTCGCGCCTGATTGTTGAGCTTTCTCAAAAACATGTTGAATCATGGGTTTACCTGCAATATCAGCTAAAGGTTTACCTGGTAAGCGGCTCGATGCAAAACGAGCAGGGATAATAACTGTAAATGACATAAGCATTCCTTATTCTTTCAGTGTTTCGGCTTTCTCTGCCAACAAAACCGGCACGCCGTTTTCAATAGGATACGCCACTTGCTCAAAAGGGCAAATGAGCCGTTGATTTTCTTGATCGTATTTCAATCTTGCCAAACATCTCGGGCAAGCGATCACGTCTAATAATCGAGAATTAAGTTTCTCACGCATATTTCACTCGAATAGAGTTAAACTAAATGACGGATTTTTTCCCACAATTGTGGAAGTTTTTGGCCTTGTTTTTCAGCCTCAACAATCTCCGCATCAACTGGAACATACCACCAATTCTCTTTAGCAAAAGCTTGGCATTTTACGGCATCCTTTTCGGTCATAAAGAGCGGTTGGTTTTCAGCGAGTTTTTCTAATAATTGCGGCTCAAAATGTTGATGATCCGGAAAAGCCTTCTTATTGGCTAAACGAATATTTAATTTTTCCAACATCGTGAAAAAACGTTGTGGGTTACCAATTCCCGCGATAGCTGAACCTTGGGTAAACTCACTTAGTAAGCGTTTTTCTGCCGTTACTGAATTAATGGCATAATGAGGAACTAATTGCATAATGGCATCTGAATAAGCATTTTTTCCACCATTTGTAATCACAAAGTCCACATTTTTTAAACGACTTGGTAATTCACGCAAAGGCCCTGCAGGTAGCACAAAGCCGTTCCCTAAAGCGCGTTCTGCATCCATCACCACAATTTCAATATCACGTCGCAACTTATAATGTTGTAATCCATCATCAGAAATAATCAGATCGCAATCCTGTGTTTTCAAAAGTAATTCGATAGCTTGTTGACGATTCGGTGAAATCACCACGGGTACACCTGTTCTTTTGGCAATTAAAACAGGTTCATCGCCCCCTTGAACAGGGTCTGTTTTAGGTGTGACAAGTAAAGGATAGGTTTTAGATTGGCTACCATAGCCACGAGAAATCACGCCTACACGCAATCCTTGTTTTTGTAACTCTTCAACTAGCCACACAACAACAGGGGTTTTACCATTTCCACCAACAGAAAGATTACCAACAATAATGACGGGGTTCGGAGATTTATAAGAAGATAAGATATTAAGAGAAAACAATGCTCGGCGAATTTGGCTAATCAACCAAAATAGCAGTGAAAAAGGAAGGAGCAACCAAGCTAGCTTTGAATTAGAGTACCAAAAAGGCATTTCATTTATCCTATATTGATTTTGGGCGAACACATTGGTTCGCCCTTATTATTTTATCCGCTAAACTGCATACTGTGTAATTGTTTATACTCACCATCAAGCGCTAATAAATCTTGATGTGTACCACGTTCTTTAATTTCACCATGTTCAATGACTAAGATTTCATCGGCATTTTCAATGGTTGATAAACGATGCGCAATCACCAATACCGTACGATCTTTTTTCAGCTCTTCTAATGCAGACTGAATCGCACGTTCAGATTCGGTATCGAGTGCAGAAGTCGCCTCATCTAAAATTAAAACCGGTGAATTACGTAATAACGCACGAGCAATGGCTAAACGCTGACGTTGACCGCCAGAAAGGGTTGCACCATTTTCACCAATAACGGTATCAAAACCTTGTGGAAGTTTCTCAATAAACTCCAGGGCGTAAGCTGCTTTTGCCGCTTCGATAATTTGCTCACGCGTATATTTATCTTCTGCCGCATAGGCAATATTATTGGCAATCGTATCGTTAAATAAATGCACTTGTTGAGAAACGACAGAGCAATTCTCACGTAAATTAGATAGACGATAATCTTGAATTCTCACACCATCTAATAAAATTTCGCCTTCATCAATATCGTAGAAACGCGTTACTAAATTGGCAATCGTTGATTTACCCGAACCTGAGCGCCCCACTAAAGCCACAGTTTTACCTGCTGGCACATAAAAAGAGATATTATTTAAGGCTTTCTCTTCTTTACCCTCATAAGCAAAACTCACATTTTTAAATTCTAAATCACCTTTTGCGGGTTCTGCTTTATACGTGCCATTATCTTTCTCTGTCTCTAAATCTAAGATAGCAAACAATGTCTGACAAGCTGCCATACCACGTTGAAACTGTGAGTTAACATTCGTTAACGATTTTAACGGACGCATCATCGCTAACATGGAAGAAAAGACCACCGTGAAAGAACCCGCAGTTAAATTATCATCAGCAATTAATGGTGTCGTTGCTAAGTAAAGCACTGCTGCCAACGCCAAAGAAGCAATTACTTGCACAACTGGATCTGAAATCGCATCAGCAGTCACCATCTTCATACCTTTGCGACGCATATCGTTACTGACTTTATCGAAACGCTCTTCTTCAACTAATTGTCCACCAAAAGACAGCACCACTTTATGCCCTTTTAGCATTTGTTCCGTTGCAGAGGTCAATTCTCCCATGGAATCTTGCATGTTTTTACTAAGCTTACGGAAAATCTTAGATACCATGCGAATCAGTACTGCAATAATCGGGCCAATCACGAAAAGTACAAGTGTTAATTCCCAACTAGTATAGAACATCACAACAAGCAACGAAATTAAATAGGCTCCTTCGCGAACAATCGTCACTAGTGAACTCGATGAAGAGTTCGCTATCATTTCTGAATCGTAGGTAATACGAGAAAGCAATTTGCCTGTTGAATTACGATCAAAGAAGCTCACTGGCATAAACATTAAATGTTTAAACAAACGGCGGCGCATAATCATTACTACTTTACCAGATACCCACGCCAGGCAATAAGTAGAGACAAAGTTAGTTACACCACGTAACATAATCATGCCAACCACAACAAATGCCATCATTTTCAAGAAAGAATGATCTGCTTTACCAAAACCGTCATCAAGCAAAGGCTTAAGCATATAAATCAAACCTGAGTCAGCCAGGGCATTAAAAATTAAAGCAAAAGCTGAGACTAACAAACCTGATTTAAAAGGTGAAATCATTGGCCATAAACGCTTAAAAGTTTGTGTGGTTGAGAAATCTTTATCTTGCATAGCTTGTTCTTACATCAATTATCTTAAAAAATTGGCTGCATTGTACCTGTTATTTAGGGGATAATCCAATTACACGGGCAAACCAAGGTGAAAAATCCTCTCTCGCCTTTTCTATTTCAACCCCTTTTTCAGTAAATTTTAACCTTATGTGACCTGAAATAGCCGTATTTTCGACCGCACTTTGATAACGATTTAATCGTTCAATAACGGTTGGATGAGGAAAATTCCACGCATTCCATCGTCCACTTGAAATTAAAGCGATATCCGGTTTTGTCTGTGCCAGTAAAAACTCGCCCGTTGAGGTTTTACTGCCATGATGTCCCACTTGTAACACATTAATTTTGCCTAGGTTTTCAGCAAAAGATCTTTCTGTTGTCAGATCAGCATCACCGGTTAAAAGGATCTGATACTGTCCATCCGTGAGTAAAATCACGCAAGATTGAGGATTCTCTGCCCTGTCTGTAATTTGCGTGGGTGAAAGAACTTTAAAATTAAGCCCTCGCCACTGCCATTGTTTTCCCTGAAGACAAAAAGTGCGGTACGTTTCGCCATAGTTTTTACGAGAAGGTGTAATCAGCTCAATCTCTGGGTATGTGGCTAAAATTGCTTTAGCGCCACCTGAATGATCGTTATCATCATGGCTTAAAATCAAGGTTTCAAGTTCAATGCCTTCTCGTTGAAGGTAAGGCAATATTTCCAATTCCGCCATGGAGGAGCCCCCTGTTCCACTCTGCCAAGCTGGGCCCGTATCATACAACACGCCTTTCCCTTTTTTTACAATTAAGGTTGCTAAACCTTGTCCAACATCTAACGTGTCTAACTGCCATTTAGGTTTCGTAAAATATCGATACCCTAGCGTACTCATACAAACACTAAAAATAAGGATTACGCCCAATAGGGCTTGTTTATAATCTTCTGACGATAAGATTTTTGTGTTATTTAACGTGAAAAATCGACTTGATTTTAACGGTGTATTTTTTGTTTGTGCTTGAGACAAAAAATACAATCCACCTAAAATCCCGCCAAAAATAAGGCTTAAAAGTGCGGTCAAAATGAAAGATAAATTCATCGAAATCGGAATATACGATCCTTGGAAAACACTGAGACATTGCGTAATACCTTGAGCAATCGCATTTGAAAGATGCCAAGAAGAAAATGCACCATTTGTTAACACCGCAAAGAGAATCAAGGGTACAAGTAAGAAACTATACAAGGGCACAGCAATTAAATTCGCTAAGAATCCATTTAACGCCAAGCCATTAAAGAAAAAAAGCTGAATAGGCGTGAATAAAATCAGCAGCCCTAACTGCAAATGAAACAAGCATAAAATCCACCGCACTTTGCGGGATAATTTTTGATGTCGCCATTCGAGTATTGATAAGGGAACATATCGGTACCACACAATCAAACAGGTAACAGCACCAACTGAAAGCCAAAAGCTCACCGAAAGTGGCATAAGTGGATCACAAAACAGTAAAAACGCTACCACTAAACAAAGCATTTGCAAAGGCGTGTAATATCGTCGAGAACATTGAAGGATTGCAATAAAAAGCAATGCCATCATTGCACGAAAGGTCGGTAAACTAAATCCGGCTAAATAGGCATAACCTAAAGCAATCAACACACCAAAGCAAAGTGGAAACCAGGATGAAATAAAGCGTGTAGGCAGTACGAATTGCAATAATCGAGCAAAGAAAAAGCCTATTCCCATTGCTAAACCAATATGGAGCCCTGAAATGGCAATCAAATGTGCCGTATTCGTTTGTTGGTAAATCAGCCATGTTTTATTATCTAACCAAGCTCGCTCACCAAATGCCAATGCAATAAGCAAGCCTTGCAAAGAAAGCCCCTCTGTTTGCTTGAGGCTATTCTGTAGAAAATGTGTGCGGAAAGAAAAATCGTCTCCAATTCTGACCGCACTTTTCACATTCCCTACGGCAATAATTCTTTTGGAAAAATACCATTGCTGTCGATCAAATCCTCCATGATTTAATCTCGCCGAAATAGGTCGAAGTTTTACATCAGCCCGCCAAATTTCACCTACTTGTGGCTTTTCCGGTGCTTTCCAATTAATAAAAATCTGTTGTTCTCTCCCATCAAATAATGACGTCGTCGCAACCAACGTTTGATAATCTTGTTGATGAAGAATTTCTGAGATGTGGAGATCTAAGGTAATTTTATTCGGTAAACTTGAAATTTTCTCTGCTTGTCCCAATAACGATAAAGCGGGTGAATGTGCATAAGCCAAAATAAGCCAAAACAAGATACCGCTTATGCAAAAATTTCTGACTTTAAAATAATTGAACCAATGGAAACAAAGTGCGGTCATAACCAACATTAAAATGCTCAGCCCAGCCTGTTGCCAAGTGAACAGTAAAAAATCTGGCACGACAAGCAAGGATAAGGCTGAGACAATGAGCATCATGCACAGTTGAAATAGCGTGATTTTCATTTTAAGTGTGATTTATAGCGAGAAAGTAAGGCAAACTAGCCTTAACCTCACAGATAAGCAAATAAACATACCGTTTTTTGCGACCACGATCGCAAATTTGAAATTTCTAGGCTAAATTTATTTGCTAAATAGGTAAAGTTCTGCTATTTATATCGCCCTTAAAAAACAGGGTTCTTATGTCAGCTATTTTTTAGCTGATAAGAATCAATCAAAACAACAAGACAGGAAGTCATTTAAATCTTTACTACATTAGGAGTTATCAATGTCTAAGGCATCTCTAAGTTTGCTGGATTTAGCCGGTGTTAAGCCTTATCAACCAAAGAAAGATGAAGAATACATGAATGAAGATCAGATTCTTCATTTCAGAAAAATTTTAACTGCGTGGCACGAGCAAATTGTGGAAGAAGCATCAAGAACGGTTGCTCATATGCAAGATGAAGCATCAAACTTCCCTGATCCGGCTGACCGTGCGACGCAAGAAGAAGAATTCAGTCTTGAATTACGCAACCGCGATCGCGAACGTAAATTAATGAAAAAGATTGAATACACATTGAAAAAATTAGATACCGATGATTTCGGTTATTGTGATTCTTGTGGCGAAGAAATTGGTATCCGTCGCTTAGAAGCGCGCCCAACTGCTGATCTTTGTATCGATTGCAAAACTCTTGCTGAAATTCGTGAAAAACAAGTCGCAGGTTAATTTATTTAAGTAACCCAACAAAAAAGTGCAGTCAAAAACAACTGCACTTTTCGTGTTTTTATCAAATGTGCATTGAACATAGAGAATGGAGTAAATTATTCTTACTTATATAAAAAATTTATTTGGTAAAAAAACTAAAAAAGAAACTGAAACCAATATAAATTCGCCCGTTCCAAAAACGGCGCCCAAAACCCAAAAATCAAACGTTTCAAAAACAGAGCGTTCACAACCCAAGATCGCCCCGTCCTCTTCTCACCATAAAAAAACCAACACACAAGCATCTCGTTACGACAAACATAGCGTGAAAGCCTCTCATTTCGGCATTAATCCACGTATGTTTAGCCGCAATGCCATTACCGTGGTAGAAAAATTACAACGCCAAGGTTATGAAGCTTATATCGTTGGGGGCTGTTTGCGTGATTTATTATTAGGTAAACATCCAAAAGATTTTGATGTGGCAACGAATGCGCGTCCAGACCAAATCCAGGCCGTATTCCAACGTCAGTGCCGTTTAGTCGGTCGTCGTTTCCGTCTGGCGCATATTATGTTTGGTCGCGACGTAATCGAAGTGGCGACATTCCGTGCAAACCATTCGGATGCGCGCAGCGAAAATCAAGCCAAACAAAGCGATGAAGGGATGTTACTGCGTGATAATGTGTACGGCACCATTGAGCAAGATGCCGAACGCCGTGATTTCACCGTAAACGCGCTTTACTACAATCCGCAAGATAATACCTTGCGTGATTACTTCAACGGAATTGATGATCTGAAAAACGGGAAATTACGTCTGATTGGCGATCCAGTGACTCGTTATCAAGAAGATCCTGTGCGTATGCTACGCTCTGTGCGCTTTATGGCGAAATTGGATATGTTCTTGGAAAAACCAAGTGAACAACCCATTCGTGAACTTGCACCATTACTGAAAAATATTCCACCGGCGCGTTTATTCGATGAAAGCTTAAAATTATTGCAGTCTGGCAATGGCGTAAAAACCTACAAATTACTTCGTCAATATGGCTTATTTGAACAACTTTTTCCGAGCTTAACGCCTTATTTCACCGAAAAAGAAGACAGCCTTGCGGAGCGTATGATTTTAACTTCGTTAAATTCAACTGATGAACGTATTGCCGATAAATTACGTATCAATCCAGCCTTCTTATTTGCGGCATTCTTCTGGTATCCATTACGCGAAAAAGTAGATGTGCTGAAAAATGAAGGTGGCTTAAACAATCACGATGCTTATGCCCTTGCAAGCAATGAAGTGCTTGATCAATTATGCCGATCATTAGCCGCACCTCGTCGTCATACATCCGTTATTCGTGATATTTGGATGTTGCAATTACAATTGCTTAAACGCACGGGTTCTCACCCTGCTCGCACGATGGAACATCAAAAATTCCGTGCAGCCTTTGATTTATTGGCGATGCGTGCTGAAGTAGAAGGTGGTGAAACCGTTGAATTGGCTAAATGGTGGCATGAGTACCAACTCAGCAATCAAGAACAACGTCGCCAGTTGATTCAAGAGCAACAAAAATTGCATCCGGCGCCAAAGAAAAAATATTATCGCAGACGTAAACCTAAGGCGGCTAACTAATGGTTCAAGTGTATATCGCCCTTGGTAGCAATTTAAATACGCCTACAGAACAATTAAATTCGGCATTAGAGGCAATCTCCGCGCTACCTAATACCGAATTAAAATCGGTCAGTGGATTTTATCAAAGCAAACCGTTAGGCCCGCAGGATCAGCCGGATTATGTGAATGCGGTAGCGATGATCGAAACCACTCGCCCACCTTTAGCCTTGCTCGATGAATTACAACGTATCGAAAACGAACAAGGTCGCGTGCGTTTACGTCGTTGGGGTGAGCGTACACTGGATTTGGATATTCTGCTTTATGGTGATCAAATCATTCAAAATGAACGCTTAACGGTACCTCATTACGATATGAAAAACCGTGAATTTGTGATTGTGCCGCTTTATGATATCGCACAAGATTTGGTTTTACCAGAAGGGGAAAAAGTCGCCAATTTGGTGAAAGCCTTTGAAAATCATCAAATGCATAAAATCAAAAACAGCGAGAAAATTGACCGCACTTAACTCAAAACAAAAGGGCTGATATTTACTATCAGCCCTTCTTTTTTACCTATCAAATTAGGCGGCAACAGAAACAAAGATTTCTGTGCCGATAATCACACAAATAAAACCAACCAACATTGGGACAGACATACGTTTTACGATTTCAAATGGTGAGATGTTTCCCATCCCTGACACAGCCACAACCACGCCAGAAACTGGTGATAAACCACGACCTAAGTTAGAGGCTTGTAACATTGGAATTGTTAAGAATGCTGGGTTGACGCCCATTTGAGTGGCTAATTTTGGAATTAATTCTGCAAAAGCATAGAACGCCGCGTTACCAGAACCTGTCGCCATGGTGGCTAAAATGGTAATCACCGCAAGCACTAACATCATAAAGAATGCTGAACCGCCGAAGGATTGTGCTGAGTCGATTAAATTAGTGATAAAGCCGATTGTACTTAAACTTTGTGCAAATACACCTGCCGCCACTAAAAGCATCACTACGCCTGCAAAGGCATCTGCCATACCGCGATATGCCACCACAAGATTATCAAACGTTTGTTTTGCGTTGAAGCTACGTAAGAAATCCACTACTGCAGTAATGATAAAGCAAAGCACCATCACGGTAACAATGTGTAAATTTGGTAAGCCCCATTTACCATCAAAAAGCAACACACCGATAATTGGTAATAATGGCAAAATCGCATAATAGTTTGGTGCTGTGGTTTTAATTTCATCTGCATTTAAACGTTCTACTTGCACGCCTTCTTTTTTATCTAAATAACGCTGCCAGAAGAAGTGTGCGACAGCAATCCCTAGAATCGCAAAAATCGAAACCGGTAATGCGGTGCCAAAGGCAAACTCACCTAAAGGAATTTTTGATATTTCAGCAGAAAGCACCACGTCGCCTGATGTTGGAGAAAGGATAATCGAAATTGGCGATGCACAAATTGCTGCAGCAGCCCCTCGTGAAATCCCCACGTTTACCATGACAGGGAATAATGTCGCCATTAATAACACGCCTAAACCTGTTGCAGATGACACAGCAAAAGACATTAAACATGCAAGGAAATAAGCAAATACCATTAAAATATAAGGTGAACGGATGTTTTTCAGTGGTTTTGACACCAATTTCACCACCACATCGTTCGCGCCAAGATGAGTCATGTACACGGAGAAACCACATAACACCATGATCATCAAGCCTAAACCGCCGCCACGATTACCGAGTAGATATTTCACATATTCTAAAATATCAAAATAGGTGGAACCGGTGCTTTTCACGCCTTCCGGTAAAATCGAATGTCCCATCAGTACTGAAATGAATAACAAGACCAAGCCACCGAACATCAACACGCCAGTCGCTGAATAGCCTTTCACGATATAATATGCCACCAAGACAATGGCAATCAAACCTATAATCAGATCCATAATTTACCTCTTTATTAAAATAATAATATCAGCAAGATAGCGATTGAATTGAGAGTTGTAAATCAGTTCAATACGAAAATTTGAGGTAGATCACAAAAAGAGTTTTGGGGAGAAAGTGCGGTTGGTTTTGGAGGTGTTTTTGAAGTTAAAAAACGTTTAAAAAAGACATTAAGCATTAACTTGCATAGACCTATATCGTAGCAAATCCCTATATTCAAGTTGACGAATAAAATTATCGCACTCTTGGCATACATCTCCCTTAAATCTAAGATTCAAGTAGATATCAATAGCTGGGTGATGTGCAATTTTAGGAAAAGCACTATAATTTGTATGCTTATTAAGAACTACAAAGGATCATACCTAATATCCTTCAAATATAAGGCATCTTTACCAAATCTTATTTCGCTTAGTTTATTTATATTATCAATATCTGATTTATAAATTCCTTTATTATAAGGATATATATATTTAGGAACACATTCCACTCTCATCTCAAAGAGGTTAATAAAAGTTTCTGCCTCGCAACTATCTAGTTTCTTTGGTATATATTCTTTACATATATTAAGTAACCTAAAACCAGCTTGTAGCATTAATGGAATTATATTTATATAAATGCTTTCCTTAGGTAATCTAAGTCTATCCAACTCTTTTTCAAAAAGATTTATATTCAAATAATTTTCCAGCAATTTATACTTCTTAGCACCTTTTTTATCACTCTTTATATAATTATATATATCAACCCATCTTAAAGGATAAATAATACATGGCAGTATATCTCTATTTTTTTGTAAAAAATCAATATAGAAGCAATCTTTATCTTCAAAAAAAATACTTTTTACTCCCTTGTTATGATGTTTAGCATTTCTTAATGATAAAATAAAATGTAATTCAGGGTAATCGTACCAATTAATTGATTTATTCGAATATTCTCGTATAGCATCATATACATTATGAAAAGCATCTAATGTACTTTTTATGGATATTTCAACATTAAAAATAGCTTCTTTTTCATCGACATCAACTAAATCAGGATACTTAACAATCTGCTCTAGCTGCATTCTCATAGCATGGCATAAAAATTCAAATTGGTACTCTATATTGTTAGGCATATCTTCCCCTAATTACTTTCAAACATTTAAAATCAAATTCAAAATCCGCTTATCCGACACCTGATACTTCGTACCCAACTGCTGTGCAAATAAACTGACACGCAATTCCTCAATCATATAGCGAATTTCCGCCACTTCATCAGAAATAGGTTTGGATTTTGGCAGTTTAGCGAGCAATTGTTGATAAGCCTGTTGAACCTGCTCCACGCGTAGCATCGCAGCACAATCTCGATTTACATCTTGAGCTAGTTTATCAATACGTTTATCAACGGCTTGCAGATAACGTTGTAAATCCGGTAGGCGATCATAACCGCTCTTTTGCACAAAACCTGGATAAATCAGTCCGCTTAACTGCGCCTTAATATCGGAAAAGGCAAAGGCCATAGTGAAATCCATTTTGCCTTTTAAACGTTGGTTTAAGGCATGGTTAAGGGAGAGAATTTGCTCCACTTTTTGTGCAATATCTACGGTCACTTCATTCAGATTTTCCCGCACGAAATCACGCAATTTTTCAAAGCCTGCTTCATCCCACACAAACCCACCGAAATCGGCAATCAGTTTATCCACGGCACAAGCGATACAGTCATCAATCAAATCCAACACACGACCGAACGGAGTAAAATACAGCCCCAATTTGGCTTTATTCGGCAATTTTTCATGCAGATATTTAATCGGTGATGGCACGTTGAGCAGCAACAAGCGACGCAAACCTTGTTGCATCGCCACTGCTTGCTCAAACTCTGTTTCAAATAGCTTAATACCCACCGCATCTTTTTCATCTACGATAGCCGGGAAGGCTTTAACGCTAAAACCACGTTGTTTTTGTTCGTAACATTGTGGTAAATCTGCAAAGTTCCAAATATGCAGCCCGCTTTGCTCTATGCCATCATCTGCCACAGCAGAAATGCTTTCCTGTACGCGATCTTTTAAGTTGAATTTCAGCTCATCCAAATTCATGGATTCCGCAATTTTCTTGCCGTTTTCATCCACCACACGGAACGTCATTTTCAAATGGCTTGGAATTTGTTCCCAATTCCAATGTTCCGCTTCTACGGTGACGCCCGTCATACGACGCAATTCATAAATCAGCGTATCTAATAACGGTTTTTCCAACGGCACTGCACGACTTAAAAAAGCTTGGGCATAATTAGGTGCCGGCACGAAGTTACGACGATAAGATTTCGGCAACGATTTAATCAACGCAATCACCAGCTCTTCACGCAAGCCTGGAATTTGCCAGTCAAAACCCGTCATTTCCACTTGGTTGAGCAATGGCAACGGAATATGCACCGTCACCCCGTCCGCATCGGTACCCGGTTCAAATTGATAAGTTAATTTGAGTTTTAAATTGCCTTGATGCCAGAAATTCGGGAAATCCAACTTGCTCACCTGTTCCGCATCATCATTAATCAAGAATGAGCGTTCAAAATTAAGCAATTCAGGATCTTTTTGCTGTGCCTTTTTCCACCAGGTATCAAAATGTTTTTGAGAGACCACTTCTGTGCCAATACGCTGATCGTAAAATTCAAAAAGCGTGCGGTCATCCACCAAAATATCGCGGCGTCGGCTTTTGTGTTCCAACTCCTCTACTTCTCGAACAAGTCGTTGATTTTCTTTGAAGAACTTATGTTTAGTATTCCAATCCCCTTCCACTAAGGCAGATTGAATGAAGATCTCACGGCTTACCGTTGGATCAATTGAACCGTAATTCACTGGTCGTGCAGCCACAATCGGCACACCGTAAAGCGTGACTTTTTCATCAGCAATCACCGCGCCACGAGATTTCGACCAACGCGGTTCTGAATAGGATTTTTTAATTAAATGCTCGGCAAGTGGCTCGATCCATTCTGGCTCGATTTCTGCCACCATACGCCCCCAAAGTTTGGAGGTTTCCACTAACTCTGCCGCCATCACCCATTTCGGTTGTTTTTTGAAAAGCACAGAATTGGGGAAAATCGCAAAATGGGCATTACGTGCACCAAGATATTGTTGTTTTTCCGCTTCTTTTAAGCCGATATGAGAAAGCAAGCCGCTTAAAAGTGCGGTATGAATTTGCTGATATTCTGCTTTTTCAGAATTAATCGGCAAGCCCATTTCACGCACGGTTAAACGAATTTGATGATAAATATCCTGCCATTCGCGAATGCGTAAATAATTTAAGAAATCTTTTTGGCATTGACGACGGAATTGGTTTTTACTTAATTCTTTTTGTTGTTCTTGTAGGTAACGCCAAAGATTGAGGAAAGCCAAGAAATCCGATTTTTTATCGGCAAAACGACGATGTTTTTCATCGGAAGCTTGTTGTTTTTCTTGTGGACGCTCTCGAGGATCTTGAATGGATAACGCGGCGACAATAATCATCACTTCATGCAACGCACCTTGTGAGACAGCAGTCAGCAACATCTTCGCCAAACGAGGATCCACAGGGAGTTGAGCTAATTGACGACCTACTGCGGTTAATTGACGTTTCTCACCCGCTTTGGTGCGAACCATTTCAAACGCACCTAATTCTTCCAACAGTTTTATCCCATCTTGAATATGGCGTTTATCTGGCACATCAACAAACGGGAACGCTTCAATATCATCTAAGCCCAATGCCGTCATTTGCAAAATAACAGAGGCTAAATTGGTGCGTAGAATTTCAGGATCGGTAAACTCTGGACGAGAATTAAAATCCTCTTCCGAATATAAACGAATACAAATCCCTTCGCTCACACGACCACAACGACCTTTACGCTGGTTAGCAGATGCCTGTGAAATAGGTTCAATCGGTAAACGTTGTACTTTTGTGCGATAGCTATAACGGGAAATTCTTGCGGTACCTGGGTCAATCACATATTTAATGCCAGGTACGGTCAATGAAGTTTCCGCGACGTTGGTCGCTAATACAATGCGATTTAAACCGCTAGGATGGAAAATTTTATTTTGTTCTTGTGCAGAAAGACGGGCAAATAGCGGCAAAATTTCCGTATGTTTTAGATTTTGTTTTTGTAAGGCTTCCGCGGTATCGCGAATTTCACGCTCACCATTCATAAAGATCAAAATATCGCCACGACCTTCCGCTTGCAGTTCATCGACTGCGTTGAGAATGCCTTGCAGTTGATCTTGCTCGTCTTCTTCCACTACTGGGCGATAACGCACTTCAACAGGATAGGTTCTACCTGAGACTTCGATAATTGGGGCATTGTTGAAATGTTTGGAAAAACGTTCCACATCAATGGTCGCAGAAGTGATGATGAGTTTTAAATCACGACGACGTGGCAACAGCTGTTTCAGATAACCAAGAATAAAATCATTGTTCAGACTGCGTTCGTGGGCTTCGTCAATAATCAAGCAAGAATATTGATTGAGGAAACGATCGTTTTGAATTTCTGCTAACAGAATCCCGTCAGTCATCAACTTGATTTGCGTATCATCACTAATTTGATCGTTAAAACGGACCTTATAACCGACTAAACCGCCAAGCTCCGTTTCTAGCTCCTCCGCAATACGTGCAGCCACCGAACGAGCGGCAATTCGACGAGGCTGAGTATGGCCAATCATACCCAAATTACCGAAACCTAATTCCAAACACATTTTCGGCAATTGAGTGGTTTTACCTGAACCTGTTTCCCCTGCCACTACAATGACCTGATGTTCAGAAAGCAGTTTTTGAATTTCTGCTTTACGTTGGCTAACCGGTAAAC
>ERZ827363.827-NODE-827-length-32671-cov-3.218175_pt1 | contig 32671 bp, 68 predicted proteins | sample MGYA00519776_ERZ827363 | MGnify/ENA primary metagenome ERZ827363 (study PRJEB31778, sample SAMEA3449288) | human gut metagenome | biome: human gut; feature: human-associated habitat; material: faeces | place: United Kingdom | collected 2010/2012 ...
CGGCGTTCGGCATGCGGATGATGGTTCGCTGTTTGCGTCGCCGGTCGTGTTTCTATCCAAGCGTGAGCGTGACGCTTGGGTGGATGCTGACCGGTTCGACGGGAACTGGCATCGTAGCGTGGCGTCGCGTGGCGAGGCGTTGCCGTTGATGGCCGGGGCGTTGCGTGACTTGCGTTCGATTGACTCGCGTGGCGTGGCGGGCTGGAATGTGGATGGCCGTTTTTTCACTCGCCTGTCTGACGCCTACGCGTATTTTCAGGCTGGTGAACAGGCCATGTTGGATGCCATCGAGGGTGCCGAGCATGAGACCGCCCGGCAGATTCTCGACTCGTTCGACGCCCGGTGCGAGGGTGAAGGCTGATCGGCATGTGTAGCGTGTACCCGTGCAAGGTGTTCGCCTGTTATTCTCAGGCGGTGTGCTATGTGGCGTTGCTGACTGCCGTGGGCGATGCCGCCATATTGGGACGGTATGGGCGTTCCAAGTGGCGTGTTACTGTCATTTGTCCCGAAGACTGAAAGTGCCGGTCATAGGTGGGCCTGTGACCGGCTGTGCAAACAAATTTTCCCATTACATTTATTTACACAAGAAGGATTCTATCATGTTGGACTTGACTATTGGCCGTTGGGAGTTGGCTGCCCGGTATGATGTACGCCAATCGTTCTATCGTAAGGCGTTCTATCGGGTCGAGAGTGTTGCTTCGCTGCCGGATACTGAGGTGCTTGTTACGCTCACCTCGTACGGCACTGACGTGGCCGTGGCAACGGTTGACGTTGATGAGGACTGTGTGGTCGTTACCGATGATGGCACGCCGCTCGTGTGGCTGTGCGCCGACGAGGACGACTATAGTGCGACGACCGTGCGTCATGTGCGGGAGTTCCTGAAGCAGCTTGACCTTGAGGCCGGTTCCAAGGCTGAGATTCTTAAAACGTATGGTTTGCGTGATGGTAAGGATGGTGAGTGACATGTCGGGTGATTCCATTCAGCGCATGTTTTTCGATGATGCTCCCGACGGCTGGCAGGAGGTCGGCTATCTGGTGGTCGTTAACTCTGCTGGCAGACGTTCCTCTATCCCGTTGGATGGGCTGGGCTTCGACTTGGATGGCTGGGTTGCATATTCGTTGGCCCGTACGGTCGGCGGCATGGAGACGGCCCGCACGTTCCTCACGTTGTGGCGTGACGGGGCTATGGATGAGGCATTGAAGTCGCTGCCCCACGAGGTCGGCGTGCAATTGTGCATGCCGGTGGTGGTGCGGAACGTGGTACGGGATGATCTTGATACGATCGTCTCGAAGCTGAAGGCGTTGCCGTCCGATGAGCGGGTGGGTGTTCTCCTTGACGGGCTGGATTTGTTCGCCAAGGAGATGTTCCGTCCGTTCGACAGGAAGTCTTTTGAACCGTATGCCGGCGTCTATCGTATCGAGCTTTTCGACTACTGTGTGTCCGAGGAAGATTGGGAGAGGGCGTGGGCTATGCTTCCCGCATGGTGTGAGCTTGCGTTCAGGCTGGATAATACCGATCGTCCTGATTTTAGTAACGGCTTGATGATGGACATGTCTCCGGCTGAAATTACGGAGACTTGGGAGAATCTGCCCGACTATAATTATTGGCCTGTGTATTACACCGAGGCCGATAGGGAAGGCAGGGTGTGAGCATGCTGTATTACGAGTTCGCCGGGTTTGACCGTGTTACGAACAAGGAGTATTGGCGTCCTGTTTCCTCATTGCGGTTGCATTGCCGGTGGTTGCGTGATTGGATGCGTGGCTACCGTTGCGCCCGTAGGGGATATGAGGGGTGGCTGTATTGCAATGTGACCCAAGGCCCTTTGCTGCCGAAGGACATGCTCTCGTTCCGTGATGAAATCATCATATGACCGCGCGTCTAGGCTGGTTGCACTAGCCTAGACGTTACCGGCCAAAAAACAAAACTTGTAGAAAGGACAATAAGAATGAAGATCGATACCATGCGCAGTGCGTTCATCAAGAAGTTTGGCAAGGAACGTGGGGCGTTTATTTACCGGTGCGTGACCAACCATGGGCCGCGGCATAGTGCTGAATCTGACATGTATAGGAAGCATTGGGAGGATGCTGGAACCGTTGAACGGTTTTTCCAGCTTGTCGAAGATGATTCCACGCTTCGTTATGATTCTCAGGCGTATGGGCTTATGTGTAAGGAGCTTCGCTGGCCCACGCCTGTCAATCCGAAGAGAATCGTCAAGGAAATCATCACTGATGCCGATGCTGGGAGTGTGATGATCGGCGATTTGGCTGGTACGAGCGCTACGCTTTTCTCGAACGGGCGTGGCGATGGCGGGACGCAGGTTGTCGTCGTGGAGCACTTTGACGGATTCAACAGTAATGCTTTTGACCTTATCGGCGTAATCAAAGGACGTTTCCAGATTTACGATTATGATTGCGCCGATCTGAAACCGGCTGCCGAAGCTGACCTTGATGGGCGCTACGGTGTCTACGCTTGGGATGGCGTCGTGATCTTCAACCATTGGAATTGATTCTATCAACCATTTTAAGGAAGGTGTTTATCATGGCTGATGTATTGTCCGCGTTCATTGAGAGTCAGAGGGTTGATTCGTCGTTGAACAATCCGGATGATTGGACTAGTGGCACGTACGATTACGTGCCGGTTGAGATTCGTCGGCATTTCAATCCGGATGATTACGACGATTACGACCTGTTGTGCGAACTGGAGTTCATCCCCTCGCATGGTATCGAGAATGATTGGGATGATCGGGAGGTGGCTGAACTGCTGCGTGAGAATGGGTATCGTATTGTGGATGCCGTCGCGTATGACGCCGATTTCCCGATCATGGAAGGGTAGGCGTGACATGGCCGCCTCGGATGATGCTAGGCTGAACGTATTGCCGAGTGTCATAGGGGGCGGTCATGGGGTTGCGTGAACGGCGTGAGCGTTGCGGGTTGACGTTGCTCCAGTTGGACGCGTTGACCGGTATCGCCTTCACGCGGTTGAGCACGTTGGAGTGCAATGCGTCCGAGGCTCGCAACATGTATTTGGGTACGGCTCGGCGGATTGCCGACGCGTTGCATTGCAACGTGTTGGACTTGTATCCGGATGAGGATGCGTGGCGTGGCGGCGTGTCCGCCGGCGTGACCGGGTTGAGGAGGATTCGTAGGGAACGGCATTTGACGCAGCGGATGCTGTCAGCCTTGACGGGTATCCCCCAGCCTAATATTTCTTGGTTCGAGACCGGGTATCGTCCCGTGTCTCAAATGTATTTGGACACTGCGCGACGCCTGTCGGAGGCGTTGCAATGTGACCCTGTTGATTTTCTAATTGATTGAAAGGATATTGTGATGAAGGCTGAGGTTGTTATTTTTACGAGGTTGGCGCGTCATGGCGGGACGATGCTGGTTCCCGTCCGTGAGTTGGCCGGCCGTTGCGCGTCCGATTGGGTTGGTTTGGATGACGTGCGTTTCGCGTCGGCCGTGCTGCCTGATGAGGATTTGCGCGGCGAGTTCGACCGATTGGTGGATGCCGACGAGGATTCGCAGCAGGTGTGGGATTCGTTCTATGATCGCGTCCACAGGTTTGCGGCGTCGATGACGTTGGAACGGCTGGTGAACTGGTTCGTGGCGTTGCATGACCCGGCTACGATTCTGAATGTCCACTATGGCGTGGATGGTGTTGAATATCTTGACCCGGAATGCACTATCGGGGACGACGACTGATCTTGAAAGGAATTTCGTCATGGGTTTGAGGGAACTGCGGTTGAAGCGCGGCATGACGCAGCAGCAGCTGGCCGAAAAGGTCGGCACCACGCGCGGGAGTATCTCTGCCATTGAGATTGGTGCCCGTAAGGAGGGTAATCTTACGCTCGCTATGGCGGTGAAGCTGTGTGATGCCTTGCATGTGGCTAATCCCCGCAAACTGCTTGACGATGACCATAAGTAATGGAGCTTGTCATGGTTGAGAGTGTGAGCGCGTATGTGGCGTGCAGGTCTGGCATGTCGGTTGAGATGCGGCCCGTGTCCCCTGCTGAGGATGCGCCTTGGCGTGTCTGGTTCATGGGTGACGGGATTGTAGGCCAATCCGAGGATTTCGATACGCCGTTTGAGGTGACTCCCGCAGTGTTGGCTGAGTATGGGGTGCGTCCTGACCCGGCGTATGTTGGCCGGGATGGCGGCTTGCTGTGGACGTGGAATCGTCCTGACATTACGCATACCGGGCTTAAGCCGTTCACTGGTGATGCCAGTACGGTCCGGTTGGCTGGTTTGGCTGGTGGCGGTTGGCGTCCGTTGTTGCAGTGTTCGGATTCGGATGGCGACCGGTGGCTGCTGGTCGTGGATGATGGCGAGGATAGGCCGGGCTTCTGGTGTATCCGATGCAGGGATGGCCGTTATCATCCTTTTGATACGGATTCCGAAACGTCGCATGTGGCGAGTTTGGGGCGTGCGTTGTCCGGTAAGTCGCCGGTGTTGTCGCAGGTACGTCCGGAGGATTATCTGTGATCTGGAATAAGGGAAGTGGCTCCGTCCGACGTCTTGGATGGGGCCACTTCCGTTTTTGGCTGCGATAATTCGGATACGGTTTCGGATGCTTACTACTGTTGCGCTACCACCGATGGGCTCTCCCTTCGGCAGGCGGGATTTGCACCCGCAATTCCGATCGTATCCCTCGCTTAGCCTAGCCGCTTATTATAAGCAGGCTTGTGTCATCTTCGTTTGTTGTGATAGGCCAGTCATCATCCCAGTCATCTGGTGGTTCATAATAGTCGGGATAACACATGTTATTCCTCCAGTTTCTTGCATAGGGCCTTGTAATCCCGTTGCGCCAAAGAATCTTCCTTGTAGTAAAGCTGGTTCAACAGGTTCTGCAATTCCTCCAAGCATTGGCTTCGAGTCATCGGGCCGGTGAAATCATCCAGACTGTAGAAGTACTCGAATGCGCTGAAGCAGGAACAGCCATTATCGTCCGCAATATAGTATTCCCTACCATCCGCATGGCGTTTAATCGTCCGTAACACTATGATGGCTGCCCAATCGTAACCGACACTTGAATCGACGTGCCCTACTTCTTCGACACCGAAGTCTTCAAGATGTTCAACGACTAGCTTACTCATGGCTTTTCTCCTTCTTTGGTGGGTGGATAGAATTTGAAGTCGTATAGGCTGTCGAGTTCCGTATTGCCTAGGCCGTAGGGGGCTTCGATGGCGATGCTGGTACAGCGGCCTTTGGCAGTGAATTTCCATCCGGTATCACACGTGATGGTAACATCGCACCTTTCCGTGCCTATGGGGATGGTTTTAGTGCTGCTCATAGTCTGATGCCGTCTACTTTCATAATGGTGTTGAGATCAGCTGTGACGCGCCAACCGGTCGCGTTGTCCACGAACATGAATGTCGGGCCGTTGGGTGCTATGAGGCTGGTGCAGGTTTCGACGGTGCAAGTGGATATGGTTTTAGGCCCGTCCGTGGTGTCGATGCTCTTCTTCCATGTTTCCTCGCCTTCTTCGCTTTCTTCGATGTCGTAGTGGTAGCCGAGTTTGCGAAGCTGGTTACGCCAACTGTTTTCCGGTGTTCTGAGGTCGAGTTGCATTAGCGTTCCTGTTCTTCTTGTCGTAGGAGCATCCAGATGGAGGTTTCCTGTTCGGGGTTTTGGACGGCGAGACGGTATACGTCGGCGAGCTTGTATTCGCTTTTCCTCCGGTCCGCGTGCGGGGAGACGGTTTTGAGGTCTCCCCTGCTTACCCAGCTGCGGATGGTGCCGGGTTTGACGATGATGCCGCATTGGAGGAGGAGTTTGCGGAGTTCGGTTTGGGTGCCGGTGATGTTGCTGTTCAGGAGTTTTTTCCTGCGGGTTTCGCGGATGTCGGCTACTGGGTAGACCATGCCGCATTCTGGGCATACCGGCGCGAATTGGGCGGTTGGTATGGCGGTGGCGACGTGCGTGCAGCCTTTGGTTGGGCATTCGCCTACGATCACTTTGTCTTCGAGCGTGTAGTCGAGGAGTTGTTCTGCGGTTCGGCGTAGCTTGTTGAGGATTTTCGCGTACATGGGGGTTGCGGCGCATGTGCCTCGCTTGTAGGAGAGGCGGATGCGGCGTGCCATGGTGTCGGGTCCTGCCGTGTAGGTGGTGTTGATGCCGAGGCAGTGGCAGTATTCGCGGAGGATGTCGGTGAGTCCGGGGTTGCCGTCTTTGTCTGGTCCTTCGATGAGTTCGTGTACGCTTTCGCGTAGGGGTGCCGGGCTGGCGGAGTAGCCTCCGTGCGTGCCTCCTCCGGTGTTGGTTTTGTCGGCTCGGTTGGAGCGCCATCGTAGGTCTTCGAGGTGGTTTTCGAACCATGTGAGGTTGTTTTCGAGTTCCCTGTTGCATGCTGGGCATAGGCGTTCGCCTTTGATGCTTTCTTTCCAGCAGTTTTCGCAGGTGGTGGTTCCGCCGGTCAATGGTCCTCCTGTTGCGTCCGTGGGGGTTGGTGGTCCGCCGTTCGTCCCCCATGAGTGCAACCGGAGTGGCGGCGGAACCTATTATACGACGTGTTGTCTATGCCGACGTTCTTTTGTCGGCATAGACGTTGCTTTTTATTTGCCGTTGATTTTGATGGAGGGGAATTTCTTGCGTACTGCGGCGCGTACTCGTCGTTTTTCGGTGGGGGTGCCGTTTTGGGCGACTCGTGCGAGTGCGTTGCGTGCGTGGGATGCGTCCGGGATGGGGTATTTGCGTTCTTCCGGTATGGCGAACGTCGAGTTTTTCATCCGGCTGCGGCTTTTGATCTTGCTCATGGTGTCTCCGTTCAGATGATGGTTGGTTGCGTGTAGTTGGTGTTGTCGGTTTTGGCTTGTGGGTGGCGGTGGGCTTCGATGGCGATGATTTCGTCTCGGCTGAGTTTGAGTTGGGTGGCGATTTCACTGATCGTGTAGCCTTGGTCGCTCATGCGCCAGATATGGTTTTTGGTTTGCTGTGATGGCATGTGGTGGCGTTTCCTCCTTTCGTCTTTTTGATTGATTCCGTGTATTCGCTTGGCGAATATCCGAGCCAGATGTTCTGTCCGCAGTAGGGGCAGTCGATGCGGTTGCTGGATACCGTGTTGCCGCAGTGCGAACAGGTGACATGCCATCCGTACGGATTCCACTTCATCACTCGTCCTTGTCTATCTGCCATATGAATCGCATGATGGTCGGCCAGATCAGTAGGTATGCCACGTCTGCGATGGCGCTGAGCCAGTCGGCTTTGAACTTGCCTACCATGCCGAGGACGGCGTAGCATCCGATGTCGGCCAGGCAGAGCATGAGGATTATGACGAGCGCCCATTTGAGAATGTGAAGTCGCCACATGGTCTTCTTGTCCTCGCTCATACCGTTTCTCCTTCCTTCATCTTTCTCCAGTGCGCATTACGACGATCATGCTTGGGAATGGTGCCGGCCCGCCCGGTATGCCGTTCGTTTCGAACCGCAGTCGGCCTTTGAGGAATCTGACCTCCGCACGGTTGAGGATGAATTGTTGGAACCAGCGGGTATCCGTGCGAGCCGGCAGAAGCATGACGACGATGGTGCCTTTGCGGCTGGCCTCCATGCTGCACTTGCGCACCCATTCCGAGATCGCCTTGCCATATGGCGGATTGCAGAATACCGTCTCACCCCCCCACTCATGATCGAATGCGCTGTTTCCAGCCGTATAGTATTTTGAACATTTGTGGTTCGTTTCACTGCTGGCCGCATCCAAGGTGAAGTGAAACTCATTGTCCAGCCGAGAGAACAAGTCCGTTGGCGTTTCCCAGTCCATGCGATTCGACATGTAGGCTGCACCGCCAGAATCGGTAAAACCGCTCATTGTGTTTCTCCTTTCAGGACGGCGAGCATCGTATCCTCGCATTCCGGTGCGGGCAGGGGTTGCGAGGTGAGAACGTCACGGTAGTGGTCGAGCAGTTCCGCGCTGGATGGGTGCAAGCTCGTGTCATCTTCGCCGAAATAGCTTCCGCCCGTATGCTGCGGGCAGAAGAAACGTGGACGCTCATCATCGTCGTACAGGCAAATCCAACCCTCGCCTTCCTCAACTTCCTCTGTCGCGTCATATTCGTCGTAACTCCAGTCGTATTCGACGCCATCCAATCGAGCCCGACAGCCGGGATAGTCGCATTTCGGACGGACGAACACATGCGTGTCGAAGCTCATTTCCTCACCAGCTTTCTGAAGTCGTCCACCGTGACATGGGTGAGAGGAGTGCGGATGCGTCGAGGTCCTCGTAGACATGACGCCAGTAGTAGTAATATGTCGGAGGATCGGTATATACGATGTACTCGCACGGTTGATTCCCGCTGTCACGGTATATCAGGGTTCCGTCCTGCGTGACGTAGAAGCCGTCCTCGATGGGTTCCGGCTCTTCCGGATTGCGTCGCGTCGCCTGATACCGTTCCAGTTCCGTATCGAGATAGTCGCGCAACGCTTTGACCTCGTCCGTTGGCATGTCGATGATGAGTTTGTCACCGTCAACGGGATGCTCGTCGCAATTGTAGTGGAAGTCCTTCGGGTCGGTGATGACCAGTTGTTCGTCGATCAGACTGTAATCGAACTGCATGTCATTGCTCCTTTTCGTTTTCGATTTCCGTGATCTTGCGAATGATCAACCCGACGACTTGGTGCGGCATGTTGCTGTCTGCCAGAGCTGTCCAGATTTCCTCCAAGCCCATCCAATCCACCTCGGCGAGGGTTGCCAGTAGGGCGCGGATTGTGCAGACACGGTAGTCGATTTCACGGATGCAGTCGTCGTTGGTGATGATCGGTATTCCATGCATGACCGCATCCTGTGCGAACCATGCGGCCTTTTTCAGGTCTTCGACGCCGTTCTTGTCCTTCCACCGGTAGCAGTATTGGACCACCTGCCCCCAATCCGAGCTGAGCAGTCGGCTGAGCTCGATGCATTCGAAAGGGCCACCCTTGTAGTGACTTGGACTGATATTGTTGCTCATTTCAGTGCTCCTTTTGGGTGTTGAGTTTGGTGAGTGGGAAGGCTTCATCGCCTAGGGTTTCGTACACGACGCCCCAATCGCCCGTGTATACTTTGCCGTCTTTCCACCTATAAGAGGGCCTATACCAGCTGTAAGTATCCTTGACCAGCAGCACGGATTGCGGCGTGAGATAGTAGCCGTCTTCTTTCGGCTCTTCCGGTAAGCCCAGTTCGGGTTCGTCCGGTTCCGGTGGGAAGAGCTCGTTGAGCTTGTCACGCATAGCGACCAGAATTTCTCTGGTGGCGTGCAAGATTACATCATTACCGTCAGTGATGCAGATTTTGTCAGCGTTAATCCCTCTATCGCTTAGTTCGTTTAGGTTGAGGCTGACAGAATAAATGCCGCGATATGTTGTATCTATGATATTCATTTCAGTTCTCCTTGAGTGATTCTTCCAGTGACATGACGGCATCGACGAGTACCTTGCGCATTTTGTCCTTGAACTCGTCCGGTACTTTCGCATGTACGCTTACACCGCCGTTGTACTGGTATTCGACCCGTTCGTTCGGGTCAACGTGGATGGGTACATTGATGTCGATGTTGGCGATTTCGTAGCTGCCGCTGACGATTTTGATGTTGAGTGGGTATTCGCCGATCTGCTTGTCGCTCATTTTGTCTCCTTGAGGATGTTGATTGCCTTGAATATGTCTCGGACGAGGATGTTGCCGGTCTCGTTGATGTTGACGATTACCGGACGTACCACGTCGAAGGTTAGGGTTTCGATTCGCCCGACCGAGGGGGCTTGCTGGTCGTGGTAGATCAGCCGCCCGTCGATGACCGTATCGTTGACGGTGACGGCGATGGCCCTATGGTTGGCCAGTTCCTTGGCTGGTAGGGTTTCCCAGTCGGTCAATGATTCGTGAACGTTGGTCATGATCTACGATCCTTCGATAGGCGTTGGCGAAACTCATGGTGAGAGATGGCGTCCCATTCCTTGTAGTGGAAGATTTTCACGTACAGTTCGCAGTGTTTCGCCCAGTCTCCGATGTAGTTGTGTACCCTCCATTCGCCGCAACGCCGGCAATGGTAGACCGTGGCGAATGGGTCTGACGGTGTGGCGTGTTCGCAGTGTTCTTCCACCGTGTAGGTTACGGGGTATCGGCTGTCCCAATTGGTTTCGGTGGCATGCCACTTGGTTTCGGTGCCGTAGGTCATGATTCCTCCCAAACGTCCTTGGCGTGGTTGGGACAGTAGAGGTGTCCGGCTTGGATGCCATGCTTGCCTTCCACCCAGCCTTTCCGTTTGATTTCGCGGATTGCCTGTTCGCGGTTTTCCGGGTGGAATCCCCACACGTCCTTGCCGACCGTGACCATGACGGGGCATCGTTCGGCGTCGCAGGAAAACTCGTATACGGCGTACACGTCGTAGTCGCATGTCGCTTGCCTGTAGCCGTTGGATTCCAATAGTCGGCGTATCTTGTCCGCTGTTTTCGCTGTGTCCGCTTCGTCGATGGTGACTGTGACGGCGAACGTGCGGCCGGTGGCGTTCATGATTCCTCCATTCGTTTTGCTAGTCGGATGGTTTTGGCTTCCATCCGGTCGCTGATAGCATCATCCGGGATGCCGTACATCATCTTCAGCTGGTGTAGGCAGATGATCACGTCGGCCATTTCTTCGGCCAGATGGTCGTTGGGTGACGTGGGTTCGCGGAGTTTCTTGCTGATCGCTTGGATGAGTTCCGCGCATTCTTCCATGCAGACGATTGACTGCATTTGTTTGCCGTAGTGGTCGATGCTTTGCCACCAGATGGTTTGCAGTTCCTCGTCACTCATGTGTTCCTCCTACTGTTATGATTTCTTCCTCGTCGTCCGCGTCGATGATGTGGACTGGGGTACCGAGCATGCCGTTGGCTGTTTTCGCAAAGGCGATGGCGATGGCGAGAGTCTGATAATCCTCGCCTAGACTGCCGCCTGTATCGCTGAGAAGCTGATATGTCATCGTCCACCCAACCATGCGATAAGCATCAGGATGACGTAGATCAGAAGGATGATTACTATTGCTGATTCGTAGGTCATTTCGTGTCCTCGATCTTGTCGCAGTATCTAATAATGTCGTTGCCATTGGGATATTGCGCGTAAGCACAGGAGAAGTCACCGTAATCCGAATGCACGATGATCTTCTTGCTCGGCGGTAGTGCGATGGACAGCCACACTATGAAGCCTATTAACGCTACTGTGGCTATCTTGATTAGCAGATCACCTAAGTCGATGGGTATGTTTCTCATTTCGCTTCCTCGATTGGCTTGCAGTTGGTTGGATTGTGGGATAGTGGCGATACCGTGCATGCGTAGTCGCCGGTATCGGAATGCAGGATGACGGTTCTGGTGTGTTCCGACACGTACATGCCGAAAATGATGGCGATAATGAGTATCACGACGGCGATTAGCGGAGCTGCGACGGCAAGGGCAACGGGAATGTCTCGCTTGCTACTCATTTCGCATCCTCGCTTTTCTCAAGAATGTAGACGTTCGTGGCGGTGACTGCGTTAGTGGGAAGTTCCGTTGGCGGGATGGTATCCACCCGTGAAATCTTTCAACCATCGTTCAGCATCTCTTCAAGCGCCTCCATGTTGGACAAGCGGCGACGGCAGCCGCGATCAGTCCAAAACAGCGGGCAGACCTTGTGTTGACTGCTCATTTCATGCCCTCGTCTTCTTTTTCGAGAATGTAGATAAGCGTTGATGACATTCCGAGCGCCCTCTCGTTACCCCCTGCAAAAGGGATGGTATCGACTCTGGTGATGTGATAGCCGTCATTCATGGCGGTTTCAAGGTCACCTCTACCGATAATCTCGGCGGTGCCGTTGGTTTCTATGCGCCACCAGACCGAGATGGCTTTAATTTTCTTGTTCACCTGTTCACCGCCCTCATGTTCGCATCCATGTCGGTGGCCTTGCCATCGGCTGTGACTATCAGCTTTCTGCCGGTCGCCACGTCCGCGACTGTGATGTCGCCGACTTTTGGCGCATAGTGGCGGGCTTCTTCGAGTGCTTCGTCCATGTCGGTGAGCACTTCCATGATTTGATTGGCTACGATGAGGTAAATCATTTTGCGTCCTCGCTTTGGTTTGGCACTTCGCTTGGCATGGAACCGCTGTAGCCGAGCATGGATTTGATCTGGCCTTTGAGAATGAGAAGCGCAGTATACTGGCCTTGCGCATTGGGTCCGAAATGCTCCAAATGCACCACACGGGCAAGTTGCTTATCAATCAAGTTCATGACCTCACGTAGGGTCTTGTCTCGCTCACTCACGTTCGTCGCCATCATTTCTCGCTTTCTGGATTGCCGATTAGGGAGTTGAATATGTGTTGGAGGTGGTCTGCCGCGTCACGGTATGTGTCGCTTCGGGCGAAGTGATCCAGATATTCGAGTTCTCCACCGTGACGGAATTGGCTTTCTTCATCTAGGGCTTGGGCTATCAGCCACTCGATGGCTTCGCTGTATGCTTTCTCCATCTCACTAACGTTCGTTGCCATGATTGGTCTCCTTGTCTAGTAAGGATTCGCAATGGTCTGCAATGCGGTCATATGCGCCGCGCTTAGCCATAGCCCAGCTTCTGACAATGTTGTCGAACGCTCCGCGGGCGTAATCCTGTTCTTCTTTGCTCTTCGCCTTGCAGTAGTCGATGATTTCGCGTAGGGTCTTATCCTTCTCACTCACGTTCGTCGCCATGATTGGTCTCCTTGTACCGTATGGTCTTCTTAAGTTCGGTAATGATGTCGTCCACATGGCCTTGTGCCCAGTTCAAGTTGTTGGCGATATTGAAGTATGCGCGTTTCTGATCTTTGTTGAAATAGAGCCAGTCACACATGCGGATGAATGCCGTAAGATTATTGGCCTTGCGTAGCCGTCTGCGTAGACGTTTGAAATCCCTGAGCAGTTGCCTATCCTCGTCAATAGTGGTCATGACTTATCCTCCTGTTCCGTCATTTTCACCAGTCGTAGCCACGCCTTGAAAGCGTCTTCGGCGCTCGAATACCATGCGCTTTGCAGGTGGCCTTTCGGACACGCGTAGGCGTAGATGGCGGTGGTCGTGTAAGTCGGCCAACTGTATTTGGTGTTTGAGCTTTTCTTGATTACTGCCGGTTCATCGCAGAACGGGCAGACGATTCTACTGGTCATTTATGCTCCTTGATGAGGGTTTTGATCGCGTCCAACGTGGCGTCACCGTCCCTACGACGTAATGCTTTCCATACGTGTGTCGCGTCGGCCCAGCCGATCGACTGCAATTGGCGGAGCAGTTTGCCCGCATGCGGCGCATGCTTCCACGGGATGGGCCGGTCATCGTTCGCAATGGCATGACGGGCGAAGTCCACGGCCTTCTGCAAGTCCTGCAACCCGTTCTTGCCTTGCCATCGGAACACGTATTGGATGACCTGACCCCAATCCGACGTGTATAGGCTGCTTAAATCCCATGCTTCAAACGGGGCATCACCGTAGTAGGATGGGGTGTTCATCAGGCTACCCCCGTGCTTCCGAAGCCGTTGGTGTCGCGGTCCGTGTCGTGGCTGATTGCGGCGACGAACATGATTTGTGGGGTTTCGACCTTTTGGATGACGAGTTGGGCGATACGGTCGCCCGGTTTGAACCTGACCGGGGTGAGGGAGGAATTGTAGAGGACGACCTTGATCTCTCCCCTGTAGCCGGAGTCCACGACGCCGGGACCGTTGGGGATGAACACGCCGTATTTCGATGCGAGGCCGGACCTGCTCATTACGAAGGCGGCGTAGCCTTCGGGCAGTTCGACGGCGAGGCCGGTGCCGATGGTGGCGCGTTCTCCCCCGTCGAGTTTGAATCCGTCGAGGCAGCTCAGATCGTATCCGGCGTCGCCGTCGTGCGCTTGGGTGAGTTTGGCTCGACGGTCGAGCTTCTGGAATTTGAGTGTTTCCAACATGATATGGGTTCTCCTTAGTATTCGCAGGTTGGGTAGATTTCGAAGTATTCGGGCGGCTTGGGTAGTGGAGGGTCGGGTTTGGCCCATGAGAGGCGTCGTGCGAACGACATGCCGGTTTTGGTGAGCCGGTATCCTTGGGGCGTGTATTGGATGATGCGTCGTTTCATGAGCGTCGCGAACGTTTGGGGTGCCGCATGTGGTTGTTGTCCGTCGGCGAGTGCGGTGACCGTTTCGCATTGGCGGATGGTCCACTGCCGTCCTTTCCATGTGAGTCTGCGTCCGCTCATGCTGCTTTCTTCCATCCGGTGTCGAGCCTGTTCATGTAACGCTTGTAGTCTTCGATGTCTCGGCGGATGCATGTCAGGCCGCGGTGTGTGGTCGTGTGGCTGGAATCGTAGGGGTCTTGGCCCAATGCCATGTCGGTGAGGCGGAATGTGCTCAGGTCGAGGTGGCGGTGGCTCCACCGGTTGATGCTGGGGATGCTGATGGCGAGGTTGTGTTTCAGGTAGCGGAGGTCGAAGTCCACGTTGGTTCCTGCCGGGTGGAGGGTGAGGTTCTTGTAACCGTCCAACCATACGGTGAGTTTTGTGTCCGCTTCCTTCAATGTGGCGGCTGGGTCGTTCTTGTTTTCTCCCCTGCATGCGTTGAGGAGTCCGTTGGCGGTGTGGTGTTCCAACGCCCATTCGCTGATGCTGGAGAGCATGGTGTTTTCGGGGAGTTGGATGCACTGGTGGTATACGTCTTCGGGCTTGTATGTGGCGTCTAGGCGGCTGATGATGAGGTTGATTTCGAGGAGTGGGTTGATCTGCGGGTCGAGGCCGCAGGTTTCCACGTCTATCCAGACGAGTCGGGTGTTCTGGTCTTGCTGCATGGTGGGTTCCTTTGTTTTTGGGGTGCGGTATTCGGCGATGAGCTGGTCGAGGCCGCTCAGGTCTACCGGGGTGGGTTCCGGGGGTTCGAGTTCTTGGAGGAGTTGTCGTTCCCGTTTGAGTTGTTTTCGGTATCGTTTCTGTGATGCGGTTGACTCGTTGATGCCGTAGTGGTTTATCCTTGTCGGCATTGGCCTTCTCCTGTTGGGGGTGGTGGGAGGATGTTCGATAGTCGGTCGATTCCTCGATGTCGTATGGTGCGGGTGGTGGGTTTGGATTGGATTTGTTTGGGGTGTTTCATCTCCTCGATGGCTTTTTGGTGGGCTTGGCTGATGGGGAGTCGGCTGGTGCCGATGGCGTCGATCAGGGTTCGCCGGTATTGGAGGTATTGTTCCGTGTTTGCGGGTTTGGCTTGGGCTGCGAGTTCTCCTATCAATGCTTCGCTGGGGAGTCGTTGTTCGCGTAGTTTGCGGCAGAAGAGGTTTACGTCGCCTACGCTCATCCATCGTCCGGGGTTGTTGGAGTAGAATCTCGCGACGGCTTGTTGTACGTCTTCCACAGTGTTTTTGGGGTTGAGTTCGCGTTTGAAGTTCTTGAACTGTAGTTCGTCCCATTGCGCGTTGCCGTGGTGTGAGTTGATGAGGGTGAGCAGTGTTGCGATTTCCCCGTCAGACAGCATTGGCGCCTCCTCTTGTTGCCTGTTGGCGTTCCTCTTCGCTCATGTATTGCCATGTGCGTTGGAGGTTGTTTTGCAGGTTCGTTTGGCTTTTGGATTGCCGTGGGTTTCCGTAGCCGGTGATGGCGGTGGGTGTGGGTTCGTTCGGGTTTTCCCAACAGCCGCCGTGTAGCCATGTGGCCGCGTGTTTGATGTAGCGGGCTCCGGTTACGGCTGTGGCGCATTGGCGTGAGTAGGCTGCCGCCGCTTGGATGAGCGTGTCCGCGTCGGTTTCCCTTATGGCGGTGGCCCATGCTTTGAATGCGGCCCGCTTGTCCACTTTGCGCGGGTAGGCTTTCCAGAACGCTTCGAACTCTGCCGTGTATTCGCCGTTGACGACTTTCGCGTTCATGCGGCTTCTCCGTTTGCGTTCCGTGTTCCTGCTGGTTGTGCCGGTGATCTCTTCGCGACTGCGGTTGGTGTTCAGGTAGTCGTGGATGTGGTAGCCGATGGTGGAGGGTTCGAACAGTCCGGCTTCTACGAGCGTGTCGATTTCCTCCTGTGTGGCTCCGAGGTTGAGGTCGAGGTCGTCGATGGTGAGGTCTCCGTCTGTGAGCCGGTCTGACGCGTAGGCGATGCTGCGTACGTAGATGAGTCCGGCTGACGGGTTGGCTTTCTGGAGTTTCCTGATCTTCACGTTGGACCAGAAGTCGTTGCGTAGTCGGGCGTATCCTTCCTTCAATTCTTCCTCCTCGCTCATTTCAGCCCGATTCCCCAACTGGTGAGTGTGATGATGAGTCCGACGACGGTGAGGAATGTGCTTGCATGCCAGAGTTCGTCGTCGTGTGGGTCGGGGCTTGCCCGGTGGCTGCGGTGGAGGGCGAATCGTGCCATGCTCACTCCTATGACGGTGGTGATGAGGCCGATGATGATGCCGATGGTCATGGTTGCCGCTCCTTTTCGTGGTCTTGTGGGTTGTCCCATTGGATGGTGATGTGTGCGCCGTGCTTGTGTTGGCTGTCGGCGTACTGTTTGCTGGCGTGGCTGATCTGCCAGATTCTGCCGTCGTCGGCGATGAGGCCGCTTTGGGTGAGCGCGTCCCATGTGCTTCGGATGATCTTGTCGAGGTCGTTCTTGGCGGTGGGTAGTGCGCGTTTCACGGTTTTTGGGCGGGTGAGGTAGAACACTGCGTTGAAGGTGAGTGGCCCGTCCAAACGTGGCATGGTCGGGTTGCCGGTCTGGTCGTGCCATGCTTTCGTGGCTGCGTGTTCGACGTGTTGCCGCCATGGCATTTCCCGCTTGTTGTTGGGGATGAACGCGGTTTTGCCGGTGCGTCGGTTGGTGACCGCATTGTAGCTGCCTTTGGGGGCGGGTTCGCCGATCACGTCAAATTCGATGCTGTTCATTGGTTGTTGTCACCGGTCTCTGTATGGTCTGTGGGGGTGTGTGCGGTGCCCCGCATGTTCGCGGGGCGTTCTCATGATGGTTGATGGGAGGTCATCCGATGAGACGCATCCAGACTTGGCATTCCGACGTTCTCGTCCACCCGCATGTCTTGTTGACGCTGACTGGTTCGATGCGTGTTTCCACGAGTTTCCAGTCGAGTTTCATCGTGGGGTTCTTCCCGTTCTTAGTGGCGGCGATGAAGTTCCGGGCTGTTTGTTCGTCGGGGTGTTCATGCCAGTATGAGAGCCATTCGCCGGGATGTTGGGTGAGCCAGTCGCAGAAGCTCTTGTTCTTCCATGCGACTTTGCGCTGCTTGGTCTCGTACGTGTCGTTCTTGGTGAACGGCATTCGTGGACTGTAGTCGAAGTCGCTGTTAGAAGGCAGGTTCGCCATTGCCGCCTCCGAAGCCGCCGAAGTCCGCCGCCGCCTGAGTCTGGCTCCACACGTCGTTGCCTACGCCGGGAATGTTGGGCGCGGTCTGCTGCTGACCGTACTGCGGGGCCTGCGTCTGCTGCTGGTAGCCGTTGTTCTGCTGTTGCGTGGTGCGCGTGACCTGCGCCGTCGCATACCGTAGCGAGGGTCCGATCTCGTCCACCTGCATTTGGATGCTGGTACGCTTGTTGCCCTGCTGGTCGGTGTACTCGTTCTGTTCGAGTCGGCCCTGTGCGATGACCCTCATGCCCTTGTGGAGGGTTTGGGCCACATGGTCGGCCATGTCACGCCATGCGGAACAGCGGATGAACAGGGCCTGACCGTCTTCGAACTGGTTCGTCTGACGGTTGAACGTGCGCGGCGTGGACGCGATGGTGAAGCCGACGACGTGGATTCCGGTGTTGGTGGTGTGGACTTCCGGTTCGGCGGTGAGGTTGCCGATGATCGTGATGGTGGTTTCTCCGGCCATTAGAGAGTCTCCTTGATGGTGTTTTTGGAATGTTTGGTCTTGTGTCGCAGCATGGCTTCCCTGTTGCATAGGAGCCTGTGGCTGTTTGCCCGTGCGCAGTTGGTGCCGCCGCACCTGTCGCATTGTCCGCAGCGTGAGCCGAGACAGTTGGCGCAGGTGCAGCCTTGGATTCTTGTCCACGTCATGTCAGAAGTTGCGTAGTGCCTCGTCGCTTACGAGATCATGGTCGCAGCGTTCGAGCGGCGTGTCCTCTCGGACATTGTTTTCCGACACCCACGCCGACGTGTAGTTGCAGACATGCGTATTTTCGGCGTATTGCTCAAGTGGGGTGAGGGATGCCGCTACGAGCTTCCATACTCCCCCGCTGTCGAGGTAGTAGAGGCGGGTCTTGTCGGCGGAACGGTAGTATCCCGGTTCGTCTGGCAGAATATAGTCGTGGAATGGGAAACGTCCCGATTCGACCGATTCGCGGGCGAACCTTCTGATACGGTACACACGGCTGGGGCTCGGGAAGGACTTGTCCTTTTCCCTGACCAGTGAGAAGTAGTCGCCGTCGAACAGCCAAATGCTATCGTCCTGCGCCATGTATAGGCCCGGCTTGTGGGGCAGCTGCTCCATGGCGGCATCGATCATGGTGTCGTCGAAGTCGTCCGACGGTTTGCGTTCCTTCAGGAGCTTCATGAACTCGTCGGAGGAGAGTTCCATGCCTTTCTCCTTCTCCCGTTCCATCTGCTGTTGGAACTCGTCGCAGGTCAATGGCATGCCAGTCTCTTCGTCGGGGATGTCACGATAGAACTTGGCTTCGGTGACAAGCACGAGGGTGTCGCCGGTCTTGTCGCGTACAACGAAGGGAAAGTAATTGCCCTCATTGTTCCTGCCCACGAAGACGCGGTGGAAGCTGTTCATGAGTTCACAAATGTGCCATCCCTCGTACATGTCGAGCCGGTCGGCGCATTCCTTGAGGATGTCTTCATGATGTTTGGTGATATCGATGAGTTTCAGATTGTGGATGCCTTCACCGAATGTATCGGGGTTCGGGGTGTTCTGGGAGTCGAAGACGACACGATCACCATCCTCCACTTGGGTTGCGTCGATGACCACGTATTTTCTGTTCTCAGGCTTGCTCATTGCTGTTCTCCTTCTTGCCTTCCGGCTTGCTGTTGGCTCATGTACTTGTGGTATTCGTCGATGAACGTTTGGGCTTGGATTGCGGTGAGCGTCGTGGATGTCACCGTCGAATCGTGCAGGACGTTGCCGATGAACCGGTCCGCATCATCAGGTTTGACCCCGTTGGCCCGTAGGATGTCGGTGACTTCCTTCAACTGGGCGGGGCTTGCCATGCCAACCTTCGGAGCCTGCGACTGTTCGGGCATGCCTTGCCTCACGGGTTTCGCATACTGTCTACGAGGACGTTCATGGACTGGTTCGTCAACTATTTCCGCTTCGATGGTTTCCATGCCCGCATTGTCGGCCTGCTGCATCTCATCCGTCGTGTACAGTCCGGAAAGGTCCTGTGGGAATGCCTTGCGGAGTGCGAGTGCTTCAGCGCATTTGGCGATCATGGTTACCGGCTTCGTCTGCCACATGTTGTTCGGCACCTGCTGTCCGGTCGCCTTGTCGTAGCGAGTTCCCACATATTCCTTGTAGAGTGCGACGCCCGTGAACGTTCCTTCCCCTCGACGGATGGTCACCTTCGCGGCTGCCGGAGGTGTCGGCGCGGTCCACACGTCACGCCATACGCCGTCCTCCCCGCACCAGAGGGTTTCAGGTTCGCTGAACGTTTCATGCAGTCGGTCGGCGGCCCGGCGTGCGATGAGCCTGAACCCGTCGATGCCTACTTGGATGGTCTGTTTGACGGTCCAAGCGCCGTTCTCCTTGCTTTTGCGTCCGATCATGTAAATCTGCTTCGAGAACGGGTCGAGGCCGGTGCGCTGGCATTGGTGGAGGAATACGGCCAAGTCGGCGTTGGATGCGCCCTGCACACCCAACTGCTGCAATGCGGCCATTTGCGCGTTGCTCCAACCGTCCTGTTCGTCGGTGATGGTGAGACTGTTGCCCATTACTGTTCCTCCGGGCTTGCGGATAGCATTCCGAATACTTGCCGTGTGATTTCCGTGGTGAACATTTTGTCTACGAATCCGCGTTGGAGACGCACTGTGACGGTCTGCGCCCTGCCGTTCTTCCATACGACTCCGGGCGGGAGTTCCCCACCATGGTCCTCAACCATGTCACGGAGATAGGCTTGTGATTTCGCTTCCTCGCGGGGCATCCACACGTCTTCGGCTGCGCTTTTGCCTCCGGGGATGAGGTATTCGTTATCGTGAAGGCATGCGCCGTATGCGCGTTCGTCCACGACTTCATAGTGGCCTTCGGTGCCTTTGCTGACGCTGATCTCCCCGGCATCCATTCCGGCGAAGGACACATTTTCGCTACTGCCGCCGTCGTGATCGTGTATGAACGCCTCTTTTGCTGCTTTCAAGGCGTTCCCGCTACGTTTGTTGAACGCGGTCAGTGCGATGACGCTGGCCCGTAGTTCGTCCGGACGCTTGTTACTGAAATCGAATTCTTCACTCATGGTCGATCTCCTTCATGAAAACAATCCAATGTGTTCCGGTGCGATTCGGCTGCTTGTTGCCGAAAAGCGGCTTGTACGTGGCGAGCTTGAGAATCTGCGAGACTGGTATCTGTGTCTCATTCCATTTGAAAATCAACACGCCATGCTCTTTCAGGACACGGAAACATTCGGCGAACATGGTCTTAAGGTCGGTTTGCCATGTCTCTTGGTCGAGGCATCCGTATTTCCGTGCCATGTAGCTCGTCTCTCCCGCATTGCGCAGGTGCGGTGGGTCGAGCACGACCATGCGGAACGTCTCGTCGGGGAATAGCAGATCGCGATAGTCCATCAGCATGTCCGGCTTGACATCGAACCTGCGTCCGTCACATAGTTCCCAACTTTCGTCGCGCACGTCACCGAAAAGCACACGATCATCCGCCTTGTCGAACCAGAACATGCGTCCGCCGCAGGCAGGGTCAAGAACTGGCTGATATGCGCTCATTTGTCAATGACTCCTTCCTTGAGTGCCTTGAGCAGACTGGCCATACCGCGCCTGATGTTGAGCAGGTCGTTGAGCAGATTGTGGTCGGCGAAGAGGAAGTCCGGATTGTCCTTGATGGCTTCGTACATGGTGTGTCTGATGCGGATGGTTTCGGTTGCGAAGTCGTCGATGATCTGGACGTACCGTTCGATTTGGCGGATTGGATTCACGTAGTCTTCGCCTGTGGTTTTCATATGGCCCGGCTTACGTGAGGGAGGCAGCTTGCCTTTCTTGCGGAGTTTTTCCAGATGGCGGGCGAGGGTGTCGTTGCTGATGTGCAATGCCGCCTTGGCTTCGCGGGTCGTCGGCTGACGGTCATGCTCGTCCATGAAGCCCAGCCAGTAGTCGAGGATTCGTTGGCAGGCATGTTCGCCTTGCTGTTCTTTGTCTGTGCTGGTTTCCACCGGTTTCTCCTTTCTTGGTTCGACGGGTTTCTTGACTGGTTCCTCCGTCCGCCCTAATCGCGGCATTGGCTCTCCCGGCTTGTGTGCGCGAAGTAGGGAAATGTCAACCGAATAATCCATCCAATCGTGTTCGGTTTTCTTCTTACACATTCGGGTTCTCCTTGACTGGATTGTTGAGGTTTGCGTATTTGGTGAAGTTCAGGTCGGCTTTCAGATCGCTGATCGTGTCTTCCAAAACACTGATCGTGGCTTCCAATGCGGCGCATTTCTTGGCGAGCCGAACGTTTTCCTTGTAGATGGTGTCGATGCTGTCGGCTGCGGCGTCGATCAAGTCGTCGACTTCGCCCACGTCGTACGCGTTGACCGAGATGAGGTGGGTGCCGATTTCGATGTGGCGTAAATCCTTGCCGGTGAGCAGTCTGGTCATCTCAACCCTACCTGTATTTCGAGCGTCCGCTTGTACAGGTCGTATTTGCGGAATGTCTTGTTGCCGCCGCGCATGAAGCCGAGGTCTCCATAGTCACGGTTGAACGTGGTCTCGTTGGTTTCGTGTACGTGTTCCTTCGCTTCCTGTTTGGTGAGGAATCCTTCTTCGACGTTGAGGACGAGCTGCGGGTCTTCACTGGGTGGTTTCATTGGTCTCCTTGTGTTTGGTCGAGTAGAGAGTCAAGGCGTCGTGGAGAAGGGGAATCAGGCTGGTTAGGGCTTCGGCTTCCCGTCCGGAGAGTTGGTGGATGTTGAGTCGTGCGCCGTCCAACCCGGCGAGGATGACGCTTCTCCCGTTGAGTCGGATGTCCACCGTGCCGTCATCGGATGGGGAGGGTTTCCTTTCGACCGGCAGGGGCGGCTTCGGCGTGGGATGGGGTGTGAACTGGATGCCTCTCAACGCTTCCTGGATGGGATTCATCGCGGTATGAAGAGTCCCCTCCCCCGGCTTGGAATGGGCCTCGCACACGGTCTTCGGGTTCGAATGCTTGTCTGTCTGCGGGTCGGTCCGCGTTTCAAGCCAAGCGTCCAAATCCTCCCTCGTGAAGTAGGAACGCTTGTGGAATCCGCCGCCTGTGAACTTGGGGCCCTGTCCCGCCTTGCACAGGGTGCGTAGGCGTTGCGGGTTCATGCCCAGATAGGCTGCGGCATCCTTCAAACCGATGGGCGCCGATGATCTGGCCGTCATGGTCTGCCCTTTCACTTGGTCTGAATCATCGGAACGCTGCCATCCGGGACGACCGTAAGGTTCTTCGCGTTCGATAGGGCGTCGATGTACTTCTGCTTGAGTACGTTGTCGGTCAGCGAATCGTTGAGCACACGGTTCGCGTCCGCTTCGCCTTGGGCCTTGATCTTCTTCGTTTCGGCTTCGACCTTCGCGGTCTCCTGATCGTTCTGGGCTTTTTGGCGTTTCACTTCGGCTGCCTGCGCCTCCGCATAGCTTTTGGTGATGGAATCCGGGTAGCGGACATCCTGTACGGATACCTGTTCCACGATCAGGCCCATGCTTTTCCATTTCCTCGATAGGGATTCCTGTACGGCCTTCGTGAACTGGGAACGGTCGGTGAGCATGGTCAGCGTGTCGAATTTGCCGGATGTTTCACGGGTTACGGAACGTAGGTCGTTGGACACGTATTTTTCGACGAAGTTTTCCTGCGTGCCGTAATCCTCGTACAGTTTCTCCGCGGCTTCGGGGTTCAGTGAATAGTTCACCTGAATGTCGATGTCGGCTTTCGCCCCGCTTTTGTCGTTGATGGTGACCTGTTTGCCGTCCTCGCTGCCGCCTTTCACTTTGAAGTCGGTCGAACCGTAGAAGTTGATGAGGTTGTTGCGCGTGTCGAATTTGATGGCTTTCTGCCATGGGGCCTTGCCGTGGAATCCGGCTTCGGATTGGCTTCCCGCCATGCTGCCGCCCCAGTTCTGGATGACGGCGACTTCGCCTACGTCGAGACTGTAGAGGCAGTTGAACGAGAATGTGATGATGGCGATGAGCCATCCGACGGCCAATGTGATCGCGGCGGCCTGTTTCGATTCCAAGTTGATGGATGCGATGGTGGCGATGGTGGCGATGATGATCGCCAGTATGAGAAGCAGCATGATGGGGTTTCTCCTTTGATTGTTCGTTGGTATATGGGTGAAAGCTGGTGGCGGCATGCCGCTGGGAAGGTTTGACGGCGGAGAGTACGCGCCGAACGACGGGATGAAAGGGTATCCGTCTGGCCCGCCCATCGTTCCCATGGCCCGGAAAACTGAAGAAAAGGAAACGGGTTCCATGGGTGGCGTTGACGGTCATGCCGCAGGACTTATTCCTTGAGTGCCGATCTTCGATGGCGTTCCTGTTCATGCCATGCCGTGTAGATGTCGGTTAGGAGCGGCCGGTCGGATGGCAAATACACTTTGACCGGGCCCGAGCCGCCGATGCGGAGCGTGTACGGTTTCGTCCTGTGCAGGCGCAGGTATGCGTCGTACACTTTCCGCCCGTATCGTGTGGCCGCGTATTCGAGGTCTTCTGCGGGATGGTGGATTTGGGTGAGCCAATCGCGGATGGTGACGGCCTTGGTGGGGTCGATGTAGTCCGGTAGCGGGTTCTCGTTCCGGTCGTTCATGATGCTCCTTGAATGGTGTGGTGGTGTGGGTCCTATGGGGGCCGGTGCCCAAGCATGGATTCGAACCATGTGCATTCCGTCGTCTCAATAGAAAGGAGGCGTACAGCATTGATGGCCAGATGCTGACGACATGGGATGCGTCCGGGTGCAGCCGCACACTGCCTTGGGCGTGTACGGTCCGACTGTGTATGTAATCGTGGTCGGACCGTTTGCCATGCGATGGATGGGCCGTCGCATGCCTTTGCCAATCCGGTGAACGTGGACATCAGGAGGGATTTCCCTAGGGTTTTCCTATCTGAGTGGATTGGCGAAGTATGGTCCCATGACGGGGTTGCGGGCCGCCATGGGAAGAATCATTTGGTTTCTTCCTTGGTGGGCAGAATCACTTCACTGATCGGAACCAACGGGAAGGCATCGGGGCCGAGCGCCGCATAGACAACCTTCGGGTCTTTCGTGTAACAATCAAACGAACACTCCTCCCAGTAGCCCTGAATAGGGCGCCCATTGATGTTGCGTACGCTCCAATCACCACAACTGTCCTTGAGCAGTAACAGGTGCTGTTGGGTGAGATACCATCCCGGTTCCTCCGGTAGTTTCGGGGTGGGTGTGGCAGCGGCGATGGTGAGTTCATTAAGTTTGTCCTCAAGCCCTCGCATGTAAGCCTTGACTGTCCTTATGTGAGTGTCCAGCTCATCCAAGGCTTTCTGCAATTCCAGTTCGTCGATCATGGCTAGTCCTCGTCGGCTTCGATGTCGAACACGTCGAGGTACTCTTCGACGGAATCATCAGTATCGATGACATCATCGAAGTCAACCTGCAAATCCTTGAGCGCCTTGAGGACGTTCTCCTCGGTGGGTTCGCCGTACTTGTCGTCATCCCAGCTGATAACAGCCTGATCGTTGACAGTCTTGCGGGATACCACGTTCGCGGTGATGGTTCTGGTCATTTCGTATTCTCCTTCGGATAATTGGTGGCGAGGTAGTTCCATGCGCGGATTGCCTCTTTACGGTCGGTGTGTTTGGTGAGGATGACGGCGGAGCGACGGCATCCAAAGCATGCGACGTTCCAGTACTGGATGATCTGCAAAGTGATTAGGTCGAAGCCATAGCCGAATGTGTGGAATTTGATGTCCTTGCCGCCACAGAGGGGGCATGGTACCGGCCTGCGCCATCTGCGTGGACGGTTAGCGATGGCGTACAGTGCGTCCGTCAATGTCCTGCGGTTTTTCATCATGTGGCTCCTACCTGTCCCCTATGCCGGTGTTGGACATGAAGCTGCCGACATACCAGCCGATGCCTTTCGTGGTGAACACGGCGTATGGGGTGCGAAGTTTCCCGCCGTACACGCCGCCGGCCTTCTGTTTCAGATAGCCGGGTCCGATACCCTTCATGGTCGGCTTGTTGGTACGCTGCTCGATGTACCCATGGCCGCGGAGCGTGCCGAACACCGTTTCCCGTTTGATGGTCGGGTCAAGCTGTTTGAAATAGCGCGCCGCATCGGTGATGGTGATCGTGCCGTCCGCTTGAATGAACTCCTGTGCGATGGTCACGAGTGGCTTCTGCCGTTCGATGGTCTTCTCGGCTTCGGTTCGCTTGGCTCGTTCCTCTTTCAGGTCGGTGAGCAGTTTGATGCCGAAATCCGGGTTGGCGAGAATCTGATCGATGGTGGCTTCGGTAGCGTAGGCGCCATGCTTACGAATGGTTGGCAACACTTCATGAGTCACCCAACGTTGGAATCGCCTGACGAATTCCTTCTGCTCGCCGTCGAGGTATCCGAGCTCGCGGTTGAGAATCGCACGGTAAAGACCAGCCTCGGTGATAACCGTCATATTTTGCACGCCACCGGGGGTGGGCACTTGGCGCATACCCTTTTCATCGCTGTCAAGATTTCGCGCCATGTCTTTCGCGCTCCCATATCCAAGCAGCTTTGCGATGTCGGTTGCGACGAACAGTCCTGCTTCGTCCTCTGCGATCGTTCTGACGCCGAAGCCTTCAAAACTGAATGGTTGAATGTCACTCATTGGAGTCTCCTGTGTTCCTGCGCGTAATTGGAGAGCGCGTCGAGTTCCTTCTTCATGTTGTCGCCGTCCACCTGCATCACGATCTTGTTGAGCCAGTTCCTCAAGCGGCGCACCGTATTGGGTTTGAGCCGCCAAGTGATGTAGTCCGCGTCCATGTCCGAATCGTCGGCGTATGCGGTCAGTACGACCATCGGACCGTCAGCGCCGGTTTCGACCTTCGCGCTGAAGAGCGTGGCTTCCACGGTGGACGTGAACTCGTCAATCTGGTTATCGCAGTAGAGGATGGACGGGTTCTTGAAGTGGGCGTTAAATTCATCCACGTTCATGACGCTCTCTTTCCTTATCCGAACCTTCAGGCTGCGAGACCTGAATTGGCGATCTCTTCATGAATTACCTCTTCCTCATGGGCTGCTGCGCTGATATCAACGCCGTTCTTCCAGTGGAGGTATGGGGCGATCTTGTCGAGGACTTCAATGCGCCATCCGACGCGGTTACTCATGTAGGAGCTGAGTTGGGTGGCATTGACTCCACTCTGGTGCGCGAGGCTTTCCTGAGTCATCCCGAGACGTTTCAGCCGAATCTGGATGGCGAGAGAGACGTATTTGTTGGAATCCATACTTCCTCGATTCTTATATAAGAATTTCTTATCGACGGTTTCCGCCGTTTTCCTGTTGTTGACATCCACTATATATCGTATATAAGAATTTGCAAGCGCGACACGCCGGGAAATGTATCTTATATGCGATATGCTGTGGGATATGAGCATACAAGCATCAAGCACCGACCGTCTTGTCTCTTCCTATATAAGAAACAGGATGAACGAGCTGGGAATCCAGCAGAAGGCTTTTGTGGAGGCCATCGGTCGTAATTCACAGTCATATATCAGCGACAGGATGACATGTAAGAAATCATGGGAGCTCAGCGAACTGGACATCATCGCCCCGCTCATCGGACTCCCCAACGCATTGGCGTTGATAGCTGCGGCGAGCGGCTACCACGGCGATGGTGATACCATGTAAAAGACACCCCTTTCTGGCGTGTTTTGCAGGGTGTGCGTAGGACTTGGAGGTTATGCGCACACCCTTTTTCATATCTGCCGACCGGACGCCATGCATCTCGGCCATTGAAATGATACCCCGTTTTCGAACAAGCGTTCGAACGCGACACGCCATCGGCGGCGGTCCGGGGGTACGACGACGTACGCCGAGTGCCGGAACGTGGCACAATGTTGCCGACAAACCCACCAAGGGAAAGAAGGAAACCATGATATTCGCATACGTCTTCGCCGGCATCGCGGGCATCGCGATACTCGGTGCCGTCATCCAGTCGGCCGTATTGAACGGCATCCGCCGTTCCGGTCTCATCGACTGGAGGACGGCCTATGAGATGGAACGCCTTGACGAGGGAGGCGGGGACCAGCCCACACTGGACGGCCTATACGAGAGACACGCGCAGGAAGGCTTGGACGAGGCTCAGATCGAAGCGAAGGTCAAGGAGGAGGCCGTGGCCTATACGAGGAGGCGTACCGGGGCTAGGAATGCGGTGTATCCGATTCTCGCGGGCGTCATGGTCCTCTTGGCGGTCGGTGCTGGAGTCATCGCGGCGGCCGTCGCCCACTACGATTCCACGGTGTCCACCTATCGGAGCGCCGTCACGGGCTACGGAGACGAGGAGGAGAGGACTCCGACCGGATGCGCCACGGACGATTTCGAATGCAGGTATCTGAACGGCGAGTTCGAACGGTAAGGGCAATTGGCCCCGAATACGAGGAAAGCCCCTCCGCTAGGTGTCAGGTCCTAGTGGAGGGGCTTTCGTTTGCTCTGGGCTCCGGTCGTCGGAGCTTCGATGATCTGGCTTGGATTCCCCTGCCGTTCCCGGTGTGGGTTCCGGTGTGGCTGTCAAGCCGTTCGGCGTCATCGAGGTCGAATCTAGCACGAAATCGAAAAACTTTCTCAGATTGTTATGAGCGTAAGCGAATAATAATCTTCTTTTAGTTTTGTTATATAGTGACATCGTTGTGACATCGTTGTGACCGAAGCGTGACATCGTTGTGACATCGTGTGACCGAAGCGTGACATCACGACCCTCTGAAAACGGCTCTATGAAGCCGATTCGAAATTAGACATGCTGTCTAGCTGAGGCTCAATTGAGGCTCAAATGAGGTTTTGGTGAGCCTCAATCCACAGTTTTCGTGAAAATATTGTGAATATTGAAAAAATCTCGGGATACGGAACAGCACGTTTCGGATACCGAGATGCAGGAGACTGCGGAGACGTTCCCGACGTAACCCCCTATGGCTTCGCGGCCATCCCGGCGACACGCCGCGATGTCGGACGCAAACCCCGTCCTCACGGCGTGTCCCGACGAATATGCGAATCTGTGTCCAACTGTGTATCCCCGGCCCATCCGCAGCCCCTTCCGCAGAGGGCCGCCCGAAGAGCGGAACCCTTGGAAACCAAGGGCTCCTACCATGGCTCCTGCGACTGGGCTTGAACCAGTGACCGTCCGATTAACAGTCGGATGTAGAATAAAAACAGCCCTACCGCCACAGTCAACAAACGTTGGTATTTCAACGTTTGTTAAACATTCGATAATCATTTGATAATCATCTGTTTGTGTGCAACTGTGTATAACCAACAGGTCGGACGGAAAACCAAGGAGACCAAAATGCCACGCAAAGCACGCAACGGTGTCATACGCCCATACAAGATCGAAGTCAAGAAGACCCTGAAGGACGGCACCACCAAAACCTACGTAAGATGGAAATGCTCATTCAGGGGACACCAATACACGGCACAGACCTACCGCGCATGCGACACGAAACTCAGGAAGGCCATCGAAGAGGAAAACACCTTCGGCATGACCTCCGACAACAACGTACGCTTCGGTGAATACGCTGCGGCATGGCTCGAACGACGCAAGGCCGACACCGACCCGAAAACATTCGCCAACTACACGACGCTGGTAGAAACGCACCTGCACCCCTACGCCAACCAGAAACTTGGCGAAATGAACGCCACACGCTGCGCCAGAATCATCGACCACATGAAGGTCACCGATCACCACGGCAACCCGACCGGCAAAAAAGCCAGCCTCAGCCTACGCAAGCAGATGCGCACCACCCTCAACCAGATATTCAAATCCGCCGTCGCAGACCGCATCATCCCCACCAACCCCATGCAGGGCGTCCCCACCCCGAAAAACAAGGACATCACCCACGAGCTCGTCAAGGAACGAGACGCGTTCACCGAACAGCAGGCGCACGACATCCTCGTCGCCGCCACCCACCTCGGCATCCGCGACGGCGCGAAGGAATGGTTCCGCCTCTGCACCGGCATGCGCCCCAACGAAGTACTGGGAGCCAAGCTCGAAGACCTCACCCTCGCCGCCACGCCGGACGGCATCCCCTACGGCTCCTACAACGTCAACTGGAAACTGGAGGAACTGAAAAAGGACCACGGCTGCGGCAACCACCCCAACCGCAAAGGCGTATGGCCCTGCGGATACAAGCGTGCCGCAAGCTGCCCGTTCTGGAAATGGCGCATCCCCGAAGGATTCGACATGGAGGAACTGGAAGGCCGCTGGTGTCTCACCCGTCCCAAATCCAAAACCGGCCGGCGTATACCTATCGTCCCCTCCCTCGCACAGGCCATGAGCGCCTACCTGAAGGCAACGGAACACGTCCCGAACCCGAACGGGCTCCTGTTCCGCGACGACGACGGCAACCCGCTCGACCCCGCCGAAGACATGACGAACTTCCGCGAACTGCTCAAAAACGCGGGCATCGATAAGCCCGAAGGCCGCTACCGTCACGAAACCCGTCACACCACCGTCACCATCCTCAAATCCATGGGCGTTGACGACGGACTCGTGCAGGAGATCATTGGACACTCCAGCAGTCTTATGGTTGAACATTACCGTCACGCCAGTCTGGACGAAAGCCTCTCTGCCATGCGGCGGATGGAACAGCCGCTCGGCCTGAAGGAAATCGGATGGGAAGCATGACATGACCCGCAAACATAAAAGACTCCGCCTCACCCCATCCCACCTGCCGCTCATCCGCGACAAGGTGGCGGCATTCCAGAAGGAACAGCTCAAAAGACAGATGGACAGCATGCCCCAATACGAACGGTACACCCTCGAAATGTGGAACGAACTGGACCAGTTGAAGACCGCGCAACTCTGGTGGGTCAGCCACGACATGGTCCAACTCGTGACGGACACCGTCCTGTTCGGCACGTTCCCCAAAGTCGAATATCCGGCAGTGACCGGCCTGATGTTCTTCGACGGCGGACTGCCCCTCAACATATCGGACGGCAGGCTGTCCGGGAACATAGTCGCCCTCTACTGGTCCTGCGGACGTGACGGCCAACTCGCCACCATCCCATTCACCGACGGCGACGACGTGCTGGACCAGTCGGGAGCCAAGGCTGCGGGACTGCCCATGACCTGCCCCGTGATCTATGTGTCCGAAGCGAACCAGCCCGGCCTTGCGGAAGCATTCGCCAAAATCGTCAAGGCGACATGGGCGTTGAGCAGCCAACCACGCATCTGCCAAACCAAACCGGCCCAACCGGGCGGACGCTACCCCATGCCCCCACGATTCGATTCGGAAATCCGCAAGGTCAAGATGCTCATCCTACGGGAGAACCTGCACCGGCCCGGCGAAAGCGACAAGGACGACGAACGCGTACGCCGCGAATACTCCCACCGGTTCATCGTACGCGGATTCTGGCGGGAACAGGCATACGGGCCGAACCACACATTACGCCGCCGCCAATGGATACCACCCTTCGTAAAAGGCCCAGCCGACAAGCCCCTGATCTGCAAGGAAACGGTGCGCGTATGGAAACGGTAAGCGACATGGTGGCCGGATTCCTCATCGGCGTAAGCAAGACCACCCGCATGACATACCGGAACGTACTGTCAAGATGGTTGCGCTGGTGTTCGGACAACGGCATCGACGCATTGCACGCCCAACGTCGCCACATCGAAGCGTTCGCCCTGATCGGGGCAGATATGGAACCATCGATGAAACGCACCGTCTGGTCGAGGCTGAGCATCCTCGGCTCCTTCTACAAGTACCTTTCCGAAGAGGGGTACATTGGCGAGAATCCGGCCGAACATTTACGCAAGCCGAGGATATACGGGCATTCAGACGGCTCCTACCTCACCCGTGAACAGGCCATAGCGTTCCTCGAAGAGGCGCACGGCCTCGACCCTCAGACCGACGCTCTATGCCGTCTGCTGCTATTGACCGGGGCAAGAGCGAGCGAAGCACTGGGATTGGACGTGGACGACTGCCACACCGACGACAGTCCACCATGGGTCCGCTTCGACCGTAAGGGCGATTGGACGCAAAGGGTCGCCATCCCCGACGATGCGGCGAAGGCCCTGAAACACCACATCGGCAAACGTCGTAAAGGTCCCGTATTCCGTGGCGCCACAGGGAAAAGAATGTGCTCCTACGAGCTTACCGGCATCATCTCATCGGTAGCCCTACGCATCGGCGTACCGGACATCACGCCGCATTCGCTACGCCGCACGTTCTGCACGCTCTCCCGAGACGCGGGCGTACCGGACCGCGACATCATGGCGGCGGGCGGATGGAACAGTGCGAGGATGCTCGACTACTACGACATGGCACGCCGAGGGCTGAACGGCATCGCAGGAGAAGGATTGCAAGGATTCCTGCACGACACCCAAACCACTTGACACGGCTCGAAAAAACAAAAATCGCCCCTCCCCTAGGGTTCCAATCCTAGGAGAGGGGCATGCCAATATAAAACCAGCCGGAATCCCGGCAACCCACGTCGCACATGACCTTCATGTTCAAACGGCGTGGGAAGAATATCCTATGGTATCAGCCGTGACCATTTTGTTGGCGTCGACGAAATGGTCCGTCACTCGCTGTCGGTGACGGTGATCTTGAGCTTGGCGAGCTTGTCCTTGACGGCGGTTTCGACAATGGACGCGATTTGCTCGGGGTCTGCGCCCTGTGCGGATGCCAATGCCTTGACCGCTTCGGACAGTGCGCTCACCTGCGTGACCAATTGGCTGGTCTTCGAGTCGATGCCGGCCACACGGTCGCCCAATTTGGCGCCGCCCTGTATCGGCATCTCCGCGACCAGATTGCCGAGCGGGGATGCGTGCGTGTCCTTGTTCCACTGCGAGAGTCGGAACAGTTCGGTCCGGGTCTCGTTGGCGGCCGCGTCGGTGCCTTGCAGACGGTCCCGCATCTTCACGCCGTTCTGGTCGAAATTCCACACGTCTTCAGCGTTCATATTGTCTCCTCCTAGGATTTCGTTCGCTCGATTGATGATTCTGTCCACCGGCAGGCCGTTCGTGCACCTGTCGGGGCATCCGTAATGGTCGGTGCCGGGCACTTCACGATGCAATACGACGTTGCCGGTGCGATTGCCTGAAGCGTCATGATAGAGGCCGTCCCACCCGTAGCGGCGTGCGATGTCCGCACACAGCTGTGCGCTGGCCTCCACCTCCGCATCGGTGACGGGCACACCGGACATGCCACCCTCGTGTTCGATGGTCACGCCGCTACAGTCGGACTGCCAGTTGGCGTCAGCCCACGAGCCGTTGTTTTCGTCCACCCACTGGTAGACGGTGCCGTCCCCACCGACGCCGTAATGGCTTGCGGCGCCGAAGCTGGAACGTTGGAAGCAACTATCGGTGCCAGCCAATCTGCCGACCATGATGTGCAATGTAATATGATTGACGGACTGCCCAAGCCGTCCGCTGTAGTGGTTTGGGCTGTCTCGCCAGATTGCGAAACTGGCGCCGGTCATCAGAGGTTGCCGCCCGGCTCATAT
>ERZ827363.833-NODE-833-length-32540-cov-18.199138_pt1 | contig 32540 bp, 24 predicted proteins | sample MGYA00519776_ERZ827363 | MGnify/ENA primary metagenome ERZ827363 (study PRJEB31778, sample SAMEA3449288) | human gut metagenome | biome: human gut; feature: human-associated habitat; material: faeces | place: United Kingdom | collected 2010/2012 ...
CCGTTGAATGGCTATGGGAGCCGTATATTCCCTTTGGGAAAGTAACCATTGTGCAGGGCAATCCCGGCGAGGGCAAGACCACTTTTGCCCTACGCCTTGCCGCCGCCTGCACCACCGGGGGAACGCTGCCGGGAATGAAGCCCTTGCCGCCATTCCAAGTAATTTACCAGACCGCCGAGGACGGGCTGGGCGATACCGTCAAGCCACGCTTGATAGAAGCCGCCGCAGACCTTGACCGGGTGCTTGTGATTGATGAAGCCAAGCGGGAGCTTACCCTCTCCGATGAGCGCATAGAAAAGGCAATCACGCAGAACGGGGCGCGGCTGATTATCCTTGACCCCATACAGGCGTACATGGGCGAAAAAACCGACATGAACCGGGCAAACGAAGTGCGCCCCATGTTCCGCCGCCTTGCCGATGTTGCCGAGCGTACCGGGTGCGCCGTTATCCTTATCGGACATCTCAACAAAGCTGCCGGAGGGCAGAGCGCATACCGGGGCTTAGGTTCTATCGACTTCCGCGCCGCAGCAAGGAGCGTCCTGCTGATCGGGCGCGTGAAGCGAGAACCGAATGTGCGCGTTATCGTCCATGACAAATCTTCCCTTGCGCCGGAGGGCAAGCCCGTTGCCTTTTGCCTTGACCCGGAAACGGGCTTTTCGTGGATAGGCGAATACGACATCACCGCCGACGAGCTGCTGTCCGGCGCGGGCGGCAACACCGCCACCAAGACCGAACAGGCGGAACGGCTGATACTTGACCTGCTTGCAGACGGGAAAGAGCTTGCCAGCGAGGACATTGTAAAAGCCGCAGCCGAAGCCGGAATATCCGAAAGGACGGTACAGAACGCCAAGCGCAACATGGGCGGCATTTTAGGCGCAAGGCGTGTCGGCGGTCAATGGTACAACTTCATCAAGAAGAAGCAGCCACCCGAACCCGCAAGCTGAAAGTGCAAAACGCAGACCCTTTGCGCTTTGCACTTTCGCACTTTCAGAGTTATAGAAGAATGACTATAAGCCCTTGTGCGCCGTAGCATGAGGGCTTTTTTCATGGAAAGGAGAGCCTATGAGCAATAAAGCCAGCACCCCCGCAAACGCTTCCCCTCTGACCGTAAAGGAAGCAGAACAGCCCGATATTGTGAAGAAAATCGGAAACACGACCTATCGGGTGAAAATCCACTTCAGCACCACCAGCAAGGAAACTATGAGCGATAAAATCAAGCGGCTTATTATGAACGATTGCGGGAAAATTTCTTAAAACCACCTTGACAAAATGTATCAGAAGATCTGCTGCTCTCCGCAATGGAACACGCCAGCGCGGAGGAATTTGCAGAGATTGAGGGCGTGGAACGCACGGGCCTTGGGACACCGGCCACCCGTGCCGGTGTGATTGAGAAGCTGGTGCGCGGTGGTTTTCTGGAACGTAAGGGCCGTCAGCTTCTCCCCACGAAAAAAGGCCATAACCTGATTGTGGTGCTGCCGGATAGTATCAAGTCGGCCAAACTGACCGCAGAATGGGAAGCAGCCTTAAAGGAGGTGGAGCGCGGGGAGCGTTCCGCAGATGATTTTCTCTCCGGCATTGAACGGATGACTGCTGATCTGGTGGAGGGCTACCGGGCAATCCAGGCAGACACCTCCCTCTTTGACCAGCGGGAACCGATTGGCAGGTGTCCCCGCTGCGGCAAGGATGTGGTGGAAAGCAAACTGAGTTTTCAGTGTATTGACCGTTCCTGTGGGTTTACCATGTGGAAGAACAGCCGCTTCTTTGCCGACAAGCATAAAGAACTGACCAAAGCGGTGGCAAGCGCACTGTTGAAAAAGGGCCGTGTCAAAATGACCGGCCTATTCAGCGAGAAAAAGGGCGTGGCCTACGATGCCACCGTAGTACTCGACGATACCGGCAAGTATGTGAATTACAAGCTGGAATTTGACCAGAAGAAAGCAGGTGCAAAGCATGAGTGAGGAACGAAACCAATATGCTGTGGTGCCCTTTGACACCTTTGAACGATACCTGGGGCCGCGTTATGAGAATATCCCCGGTGTGGAGTACATTTTGGAAAATGGAACGCTGCTCTACTTCATGGAGGAGGCTCCAGGCGTGTACGAGTCTGCCGACCACACGGTTACCGGCGAACCGGCAGCCCCAAAGCTGTTTGTCCCCGTTTATGAAGGGGATGAAATGCAGCCCCACGCTTTTTCCGAAGTCGGCCCCCGTGAACAGTTTGCCGCCATCACCGATTTTTCTGTGACCATCGGACTGCCGGGGGTGAACCAGCGCAAGGAGCCGGGGTATGTGCTGGACAACGGCCTGGTGCTTCTGGAAAGTGAACGGGACAGCCAGGGCAACTATAAGGCCGGGGCCGGAATGGACGGGATGTTTTTACAGACCGGGCGCATTTTTGAGCCGATCCGGTATCCGGATGGGGAAATCCTCGCGTTTCTGGAACGCCAGCCGGAGCGCATCCGTGCGAAAGATCTGGAGTCCGTAAAGGCCTATGATACTGCCAGAGTGCAGAACCCCAGGGAAGAAAGACCGTCCCAAAGGCCGCCTTCCCTGCGGGAGCAGCTACGTCGGGCGCAGGAGACACGGCCCTTACCTGGGGCCAATGCTCCGGAAAGGGAACGGTGATCGGATGCCCTTACTGAAGGTGGAGCAGGAAACCATCATCCTTTTCAACGAAGCGGAGGCCACGGCCAGCGTCTATACCCATAACGCCGCCTTACAGCGGGTGCTTCTGGAACTGTGCCAGACCCATCCGGCCCAGGTACGGCAGACCGAAGATAACCGCCACGGCGGGTTGACCTATGAATTGCCCAAAAAGTGGGTGAAAATCACACCGCCGCGGGCACTCTCCGAAGCACAGAAACGAGTTTTGGATGAGATGAACCAGCGCAATCGGGAACGCAGGCAATCCACTTAATCATTCGGGGCGGCATGGGGTGTCTGTGCCGCCCTGCTTTTTGAAAGGAGGTTCTTATGGCGCAGAAATGGCAGACCATTTCGGAACTGGCCGCCGATACCAGCCGGAAGGTCACACACTCACCGGAGGAATGGTGCCGCTTTCTCACTACGGCGGCACGATTTTATAAAGCCTACGATTTTGACGATCAGCTTTTAATTTACGCACAGAAGCCGGACGCGACAGCCTGTGCGGATATGTCCACCTGGAACAATAAAATGCGCCGGTGGGTCAATGCGGGCAGCACTGCTATCGCGCTGATCCGCAAGGGGTACGGCGGCAAGCCCTATCTGGACTATGTGCATGATGTGGCAGATACCCATCCGGTACGGGGCGGCAAAGACCCGTGGCTGTGGAAGCTGACGGAGGAAAACCGCGAGCCGGTCATGGAGCGGCTGCGGAGTGCCTTTGGAATTGACGGTGCCGGTGATTTGGGCGACCTCTTGATGGAGGTCACGGATAAGCTGGTACAGGAAAGCTACGGCGAATATCTTCCCGACCTGCTCTATGAGCGGGAGGACAGCTTTTTAGAGGGTCTTGACGATTTCAATGTGGAGGTGCTGTTCCGCAATACCCTGCGGGCAAGCGTCCAGTACGCTGTCCTTTCCCGCTGCGGCCTGGATGTGAACCGTTACCTGGACACAGAGGATTTTCGGGAGATCACCAACTTTAACACCACCGCTGCCCTGGCCTGCCTGGGGACGGCAGTATCTCAGGGAAGCCGGGAACTGCTTTTGGAGATTGGCGACACCATCCGGAAAATCGAACGGGAAAAGGCCAAAAATCCTCTTGCAAAGTCTGACCGGGAGCCGTATAATGATAGCAGAAACTTTAGCACATTAAAGCACGAAAGGAGCGACGAGCATGGCGACATTGACATACACGAAACAGAACGGGTATCAGGTTCCCAATCTCCGGATGGACGAGAGGGAGAACGAACCGCAGACCCTGGGCCGGTTCGGAAGGGCCAGGGAACAATATCTGATGGAACACCGCAAGGGACTTTACAACTCGATGCTGCTGACCGGCAGGCTGTGGGCACATCTGACCGAGATCGACCGGACAGCCCAGGAACAGATGGACAGTCTGGTGGCAGAGATGGCGAAGGAACAGGGCGTGACCGAAGCCCTGAAAGCCAGCAATCAGATGGAATGGGTGCAGCGGATAAACAACATCCGGCAGTCAGCGGAGGAAATCGTCCGAAGCAACCTGATTTACAGTTAAACACGAAGGGAACGGCAGGTGAACAGCCTGCCGTTTCTGCGTCTGTGGAGATAGACGCGCCGTTTTCTGCAAAGCCGGACTACCGGCAACTTACTCTTTTTGACCTGCCAGAAATGCAGGTACAGAAGATTTCTCGCCAGAAAGCGGAGGCTGCTTCTTCCCGTTCCCGGCGCAGAAAGCCGGAGCAGCCAAAGGATAACAAGTTGGAAACAGCCAGCCGGAAACTGTTCGAGCAGTCTGGCACAGCGGCCAATGAGCAGCTATCCTTTGACCTGACCGAAGCCGAGCGTGGACAGATAGAACCCCAAAACGGGGGCAGCCAGGGTACAACCCCACCCCCGCCAGTCCCCTCCCCGGAACCCACCGGCGCGGGCGCGTCCGAAGCGGTCAAACCGTCCACAGAAGCCCCTGTTTCTCCTTCCTTTGTGCCGGATGTGCCAGAGTACATGAAATTAAAGGCCGATCACCCCGGCTCTTTTGTAAGCGTCAAGGTGGGCGATTATTTTTTGCTCTATGGGGAGGACGCAAAGCAGGCTGCCGCCGACCTGGGCCTAAAGACCGTGGTTCAGGAGATTCCCGGACTTGGGGAAACCACTGTCACCGGCACAAACCTGGGCTGGCCCCATCTGGCAAAGCAGTTACAGCTTCACGGCCACAATGTCACCATTGGCGAATGGGAGAACGGTCAGTATCGAATTGTCAAAAACCTGGATGTGGCTGATTTTATTCCCCTGCGGATGAAGCTGGAGCAGGAAAACCGTATCTATACCATTGATCAGGTCGATTACGCTGCGGGGCGTGTCAGCCTGCAGGATGATACCTTTGGGGTCAGAACTGGATTTCCCATCTTCCGGAATGAGCCGGTGTCCATCGTGCGGGAATGGGTGGAACACCAGCAGGAAAAAGACCTGGCTGCGGCTGCACGCACAGAGGAAATGCTCTCGGAAGCCTACGAACAATCCCAGCTTGATACAGCCAAAAGGCTGATTACAGAATTTTGTGAGTATGAATATGGTTCCGAGGTGGATTTTACCGACCTGCGGCATATCGGGTTGGCCTGTACCACCACGGACAACGAACAGCACATCCTTCAGGTGGAAGCAGATCTCGTAGAGCCGTCCATCAGTTACCTGCTGGACGGTGAATTGGTACATCGAGATAAGTACCAAAATCTCTCGAAACTGATTCTCAAGGAACTTGTCACGCTTGACTTTGATCACCTCATCCGCACGGGCCTTGACGCAGCTCAGAGAGAACCGGCCATTATTCAGGAGGATGTAAAACCGTATCATCGTTATTCTGTGATAGAAGCCAGCAGTACGGATTCCTATGTCCCGGATGGAGGCCGTTTTGCTATTTTTGATGAAGAAACATGGGACTACTATTATGACGAGAACAGTTGGGCAAAGGTTTTTCCCGACGCAGAATCCGCCGCTCAATTTATAAAGGAACTGGAGAAAGCGGATGCCGAAAAGCAGCAGCCTGGCCTGACCGGGCAGCCGATTACCCGCGAGGGCGACACCCTGACGGTTGGGAATGGCCCCGCTACCCATGAAGTTGATATTACCGTATCTGATGAAGAATGGGAACGTATCAAAGAAGCTATCCCAGACCAGACCGGGAAAGCCCCTGACCATGACGGAACCTCTCAGGCCAGTGGCAGAACGCTTCCTCCACCTGAGATAAAGCCTATTGTATCTGCCGATGAATGGCAGCGAGCAAAGGAAGCGATTGCTGACCGGGGGATAAAAGTTACATCAGAAACCGAAAAAGTTTATCCAGGAGAAAAAAACCACTTACCTTACGACGTGGTTGTGGAACGGCTGCATATTGAGGAACCAGAGCGCCCTTCCACCCCTGCCGCCCAAAACTTCCACATCACCGACCCTGACCTGGGTGCAGGCGGGCAAAAGACAAAGTACCAGAACAACGTGGCTGCGATCCGGCTCTTAAAAGACCTGGAAGCCCAGGGCCGCAGCGCAACCCCGGAGGAACAGGAGATCCTATCCCGCTATGTAGGTTGGGGCGGCATTCCCCAGGCGTTTGATGAAGCCAATGAAAAGTGGGCTTCAGAGTATGCAGAGTTAAAAGCGTTATTGACCCCGGAAGAATACGCTTCAGCCCGTAGTTCTACCCTGAACGCGCATTTTACCAGCCCCACCGTGATTGAGGGAATGTATCAGGCATTGGAGAAAATGGGCGTTCATCCGGATACCGTTCTGGAACCTGCTATGGGCGTAGGCAACTTCTTTGGGCTTCTACCGGAATCTATGCAGAGCGCAACCCTGATGGGCGTGGAACTGGACAGCCTTACCGGACGGCTGGCAAAGCAGCTTTATCCCCAGGCGAATATCACCGTGGATGGCTTTGAGCGTGTCAACCTGCCGGACAATTCCATTGACCTGGCCGTGGGGAACGTACCCTTTGGCAGCTATAAGCTGGCCGATCCCCGGTACGATAAGCAAAACCTTCTTATTCACGACTACTTTTTTGTGAAAACGCTGGATAAAGTGCGGCCCGGTGGGATTGTGGCTTTTATCACCTCAAAGGGAACGCTGGATAAGCAGGATTCCACCGTGCGGGAATATCTGGCGCAGCGGGCCGACCTTTTGGGTGCGGTACGCCTGCCGAACAACGCCTTCTCCCGGAATGCCGGTACGGATGTGACGACAGATATGTTGTTCCTGCAAAAGCGGGCGCAGCCACGGGAGCAGGTGCCGGATTGGGTGCATCTGGGGCAGACCGCAGACGGCATCCCTATCAACCGCTATTTTGAAACCCATCCGGATATGGTGCTGGGCACGATGGCCTGGGATAAGAGTATGTACGGCAACGAACGGGAAACTACCTGCGCCCCGCTGCCGGGGGCTGTGCTGTCCGACCAGCTTGGGGAAGCCCTCTTAAAACTCTCCCCGCCGGATCAGCAGCTTCTTTCCCAAAAAGGCGCGGTGGAAGTCCCGGAGCTGTTAGAACGGATGGAAACCGCCGATCCGGAAGTCCGGAATTTCAGCTACACGGAGGTCAGCGGCAAGCTGTACTTTGTGGAGAACGGCGAACGGATTCCGTTAGAGGTTCCCGCCACCACCGAAAAGCGTATCCGGGGGATGATTGGCCTTCGGGAACTGACCCGAAATCTCATTGAGTTGCAGCTTCACGGTGGCACCGATGAGAACATCAAGGCCGCCCAGGAAAAACTGAATCAAGCCTACGACGCTTATACCGCGGAGTACGGCCTCTTAAACAGCACTGGAAACAAGCGGGCCTTTGAACAGGATTCGTCCTACTGCCTGCTGTGTTCGCTGGAGGTATTGGACGAGGACGGAAACCTGGAGCGCAAGGCGGATATGTTCACAAAGCGCACCATCAACCAGCAGGTGACGATTGAACATGTGGACACTGCCAGCGAAGCCCTGGCCGTTTCTATTGGAGAACGTGCCCGTGTGGATTTGGGGTATATGTCCTCCCTTCTTGGCACCCCAGGCGAAACCGATAGTATCATCCGCGACCTGAAAGGGGTCATCTACAAAAATCCGGAAGCCGGTGGCGGCCCGTTAGATGGATGGGAAACGGCAGACGAGTATTTATCCGGCAACGTCCGGAAGAAGCTGGTCGCTGCACGGGCGGCGGCAGAGATTGACCCTGCATTTGCAGAGAATGTGGCCGCACTGGAGCAGGCCCAGCCCAAAGACCTCTCCGCAGCGGAGATTGACGTGCGGATCGGCGTTACCTGGATTGACCCGAAGTATTACACCCAATTTGTCCATGAACTCTTAAAAACCCCATTCAGCTACAAGAAGGACATACAGGTACGCTATTCCCCGGCCACCGGCGAGTGGAATGTGAGCGGGAAATCACGGGACAGCCTGAATAATTCCCTGGCCTATGTGACCTATGGAACCAAACGGCGAAATGCCTATGCGATCATCGAGGACAGTTTGAACCTGCGGGACACCCGGATTTATGATACCATCCATGAGCCGGATGGCAGCACCACCCGCGTATTTAACGCCAAAGAAACCATGCTGGCCCAGCAAAAGCAGGAGCAGATCCGGGAGGCATTCAAGGATTGGATTTGGAAAGATCCGGCCCGCCGCGCCGACCTGTGCCAGAAATACAATGAACTTTATAACGCCATCCGGCCCCGCAGCTATAACGGGGAGCATATCCGTTTTTCCGGTATGAACCCGGAAATTTCCCTGCGGCCCCACCAGCGCAATGCGGTGGCCCGGATGCTCTACGGAGGAAACAGCCTGCTGGCTCATTGTGTGGGCGCGGGCAAAACCTTTGAGATTGTGGCGGCAGCAATGGAGTCCAAACGCCTGGGGTTGGCAAAGAAAAGCCTGGTGGTGGTTCCAAACCACCTGACCGAACAATGGGGCGCGGATTTTCTGCGGCTCTATCCCGGAGCCAATGTGCTGGTGGCCACCAAAAAGGATTTTGAACCGGCGAACCGGAAAAAGTTTTGCAGCCGGATTGCCACCGGCGACTACGACGCGGTCGTAATTGGGCATAGCCAGTTTGAAAAAATTCCCCTTTCACCGGAGCGTCAGAAAGCCATCCTTCAGGAGCAGATCGACCAGGTGATCGACGGCATTCAGGAAGCAAAGGCCCAGGATGGGGAACGCTACACCATTAAGCAGTTGGAGAAATCCAGAAAGAGCCTGGAAGCGCGGATGGCAAAACTGAACGACCAGAGCCGTAAGGATGATGTGATTACCTTTGAGGAATTGGGCGTCGATAAGCTGTTTGTGGACGAAGCCCACGGGTTCAAGAATTTGTTCCTGGCAACGAAAATGCGGAATGTGGCGGGTATCGGCCAGTCTGAAGCACAGAAGTCCTCTGATATGTTTGCAAAGTGCCGGTATCTGGATGAAATCACCGGCGGGCGCGGCGTAGTCTTTGCCACCGGCACCCCTGTCAGTAATTCAATGGTGGAACTCTATACCATGATGCGCTACCTGCAATATGACCTGTTAAAATCCAGCGCCCTGGAGCATTTCGATAGCTGGGCGGCAAACTTTGGCGAAACCATCGCGTCCCTTGAGTTGGCTCCAGAGGGAACCGGCTTTCGCAGTAAAACCCGGTTCGCAAAGTTTTTCAATCTCCCGGAACTCATGGCCATGTGGCGGGAGGCCGCTGACATTCAGACGGCGGATATGCTGCGCCTGCCGGTTCCGGAGGCGGAAAAAATCACCGAAGTCACCACCCCCAGCGACTTCCAGCGGGATTTGGTGGCCGACCTGGGGGAACGGGCCGAAGCGGTACGCAATCGTGAGGTGGAGCCGCGCGAGGACAATATGTTAAAAATCACCTCGGATGGCCGTAAACTTGCTCTGGATCAGCGATTGTCTGACCCGACGCTGCCGGACGATCCGGAAAGCAAGGTCAACACCTGCGTCCGGAATGTGTTGCAAGTATGGCGGGATACGGAGAAAATTAAGGGGACACAGCTTGTATTCTGCGATCTGTCCACCCCAAAGGGGGACGGTTCCTTTAATGTCTACGACGATATGAAACAAAAGCTGATGGCCCAGGGCGTACCACCGGAAGAAATCGCCTTTATCCATGACGCAAAAACAGAGGTTCAGAAAGCGGAGCTTTTTGCAAAAGTGCGGAAAGGCCAGGTGCGTGTGCTGCTTGGCTCCACGGCAAAAATGGGCGCGGGCACCAACGTCCAGACCCGCCTTGCCGCGCTGCACCATCTGGATTGCCCCTGGCGGCCTGCCGACATTGAGCAGCGCGAAGGCCGTATCCTGCGGCAAGGGAATATCAATAAAACGGTCAAGATATATAAGTACGTTACGGAGAATACCTTTGACGCGTATAACTGGAGCATTTTGGAGAACAAGCAGAAATTCATCGGCCAGTTGATGAGCGGCAAAAATCCCTCCCGTTCCTGTGAGGACGTGGACGAAGCCGCTTTAAGCTATGCCGAGGTCAAGGCCCTGGCTTCCGGCGACCCGCGCATTATTGAGATGACCGATCTGGACAGCCAGGTGACGAAGCTGAAACTTCTGAAAGCCAACCATGAGGGACAGCGGTATCAACTGGAAGATCAGTTGATTCAGTTTTTCCCGAAAGCAATCAACCGCACACAGGAACAGATCACAGGATTGGAACAGGATTTGGCCGTCGTGCAGGCCCACCCTCTGTCGGATAAGGAGCATTTCTCCATCACGGTGGCAGGCCAGACCTACACGGAGCGCAAGGCCGCAGGTCAGGCCATCATTGATGCCTGTACGAAAATGACCGATGTTGCGGAGCGGGTGCCCCTGGGCGAGTATCGCGGCTTTCCCATGACCCTATGGGCCGATACTTCCACACAGAAATTTCAGGTGACAATGAAGCACAGCCTTTCCCATACGATTGAGTTGGGAAGCGACCCGGTGGGCAACATCGCCCGTCTGGAAAATGCTCTGGCCGCCATCGCGGATAATTTGAAGCAGAACCGTGGTAAGCTTGAAAACCTGAACGCGCAAATGGAAGAAGCAAAGCTGGAAGTGAAGCGCCCCTTCCCCCAGGAGCAGGAATTGGCTGAAAAGACATCCCGCCTGAATGTGCTGCGGATTGCCCTGAATATGGATGGGAAATCCACCGGCAAGCGGGAACGGGACAAAGAGGAACTGGATGGAGGAAAGCCCTCTATCAAAGGAATGTTAAAACGCCTTGGGGTTGAATCTGCGGCTACCGCTTCCACCCTGCAAAAAGGCAAGGATATGGAGGTGGCAATCTGATGAAACCACGCAGTGGGCGCACCATCCCGCTTTATTTCAAGGTGTCGCCGGAGGAAAAGGAAATCATTGAGAAAAAGATGGCGCAGCTTGGCATTCACAACCAGCGGGCCTACTTACGGAAAATGGCGGTAGACGGGTATGCGGTGCAGGTGGATATGTCCGACTTCAAAGCCCTGGTGTCCCTGCTGCGAAACTGCGCCAATAACTTAAACCAGATCGCCAAACGGGTGAACAGCACGGGCAATCTTTATCAGGAGGATGTAGCCGACCTGCAGGAGCGATACCGGGAACTTTGGGGCGCGGTCAGTACCCTCTTAGGAAAACTGTCGGATTTGTAAATCGCGCCTTTACTTTCGCGCTTTAATGTGATATAGTGGGCCTGTAAACAGCTTCAAAGGAGGTCGCGCCCTATGAGAATACTTTTGAAAATTTTGCTATTCCCTGTTGTTCTTGTTTTGACGGTTCTGGTGGCCTTCTGCCGCTTCGTCTGCCTGTTCTCCGGTATGATACTCGGTATCGTGGCGGTGCTGCTGTTCCTGATTGGGCTGCTGGTGTTGTTCGCCGGTCGGGTAGATGGCTTTATCGGGTTTATGATATTGGCATGGCTGGTCAGTCCCTATGGCCTACCGATGGCAGCCTCCTGGCTGACGGAGCGGGTGGCCGACTTTAACCGGATGTTAAAATCAATCTAATCCATGTTCCATTGGGCGCAGTTCTTTTTATGAGGGCTGCGTCCTTTTTTAATATAAAAAGCCTATGCAACTCGTTTACACAGATTGCATAGACTTAAAATTCAAATAAACCCCGAGTAATCGGGGCAGGACGCTACTACTAAACAATAATTCCAACAAAAATGCTCCAAAAGAAACAAACGCTAAAACATCATTTATCATAGACATCCCCCCTCGAATACTTGCTACTGTTTTATGTCCTCGATTATACAAATAGCATACACCATTTCTGGCTCCGGAGCAGGACAAAGTCAGTGTATCACAGTTTTAAGTAGTTTTCAATATGTTTCATATATGAGTGAACCGAATATAAGCAGCGCTTGTTCTTTTTCCCTTTCAGCGCAATCAACGCTCGTAAGGAATCATAACCATATATGTCAATCAAAAATTGAAGAATCCACTTGTTTAACTTATTCTTGTTGACAAATAAGACACCATACTTATATAGAGAAGAATATTCGCTAAGTTGAAGTAATGCCTTTTCAGTTTCTGGCATCAGTTCTAACTTTGGATATGTTCTATAAACATGACACTCTTCGTTTAAAATGAGATTTTTGGCAACACTTGTGTTTGTGGTGATGAACGCAACTCGTTTAAATTTGGCTCCAGTAAAGTCAGCGTCTTTTAGATTACAGTTGCAAAATACTACATCCTCTAAAACTGCATTTTTAAAAGAACTCTTTTTCAGGTTTGAATTCAAAAAATCAACACCTAAACAATGTGAACTACTAAAATTACAATAAGTTAAAGAAGATGCCTGCCAACGTACATTATGAATATTCGCTTTTTTATAGGAGGTTCGGTAAATGGTTGCTTTGTATGTATAGTGATTTGCGACTTCTGTTATTGGCCGAGGACAACGAATTAGTGTAAGATAAGTTGGTTTTCCCATTTTTATCCTGATTTCTCTGCGCTGTTTAGCTTTTGCTGCTCGTTTCGCCTTACGATTCTTTTTTCCTTTTCCCATAATTATATCACCTGTCCTTAGCCCTTATTTTAATGCAATTTAATAACACTGTCTATTCTAATTTCAAAACATAACTACAGTATGAAAGGAGGGCCAGCAGATGGCAATTTCAAAAATCAAACCGCGCCACGCCAGTGAGGGTCGGAGTATTGCGGCGGTTCTGAAAGACCGGATTGACTATGACAAGAATCCGGATAAGACGAAAGGCGGGCTGCTGGTGTCCTCCTATCAGTGCGGCGCAGATACCGCATGGCAGGAATTTGCTCTCAGTAAGCAGATCTATGAAGCGGAAACCGGCCGGAAACGCGATCCGGAAAAAGATGTGATTTCCTACCTGATCATCCAGTCCTTTAAGCCCGGTGAAATCACACCAGAGGATGCGAACAAGCTGGGGTATCAACTTGCTTTGGAGTTCACCGGCGGGCAACATCAATTCCTTGTTGCTACCCATGTGGATAAGCGCCATATCCACTGTCATATCGAATTTAACAGCACTACCCTGGATTGCACACACAAATTCAATAACTACCGGAATACCTACCAGACAATCCGGAAAATCAATGACCGATTATGCCAGGAACACGGCCTGTCTGTGATTGAAAAGCCAAAAGAAAAGGGCAAACACTATGCAGAGTGGGCGAACGCACGGCGCGGCACAAGCTGGAAAGATAAGCTGCGCCGGACGATTGACCGGGTGTTGCCTACGGTGTCCAGCTATGATGAATTTCTGGCGGCCATGCGCCGGGAAGGATATGAGATTCAGACCACGCGGAAAGCATTGAGTTTTCGTCTGGCCAGCGAGGGGCAGGAACGGTTTACCCGTGCAAAAACGCTGGGGGCCGACTACACGCCGGAGGCCATAAAAGAGCGCATGGGGCAGCCTGTAAAACGCCCGCGCCGGCGAGCCGCACCGCTTCAAAAGAATGGGCGGGTCAATCTGCTTTTGGACATTCAGAGCCGCTTGCAGGGACGCGGGCCAGGTTATGAACGCTGGCTGAAAATCCACAACCTGAAGGAAGCGGCGAAAACGCTGAATTATCTGACCGAGCATAACATCACGGACTATGAATTGCTGGCAGCGAGGGCCGCATCCGTATCAGAGAATTTTGAAAAAACGGCAACGGCTATCAAGCAGTATGAACACCGGATGGAGCAGATCGCTGATCTGAAAAAGCACATCATCAATTATGCGAAAACACGCGACACCTATGTGGCCTACCGGAAAGCCAGCCCCAGGGAAAAGGCACGATTCCGGTCAGCCCATGAAGCGGAACTGCTTTTACACGAAGCTGCCAAACGAGCCTTTGATGAGTTTGGAGAAAAGAAGCTGCCGACGGTCAAAACCTTGCAGGCAGAGTATAGCGACCTGCTGACAAAGAAAAAGACCGCCTACGAAGATTATAAGCGGCTTAGGAAAGAGAACCAGGAATTGCAGACGGTGAAAGCCAATGTGGACGCACTGTTAAGGATTGAGCAGGTGCAGGAGTACCAGCAGGAGAAAGAAAACAATCAGGAGCAGGGCCGGTAAAACCGCTTTGCGGGTTTGCCGCCTTGTCTGCCCAAAAGGAAAAGCTGGGGGCTGTGTCAGGGGTGCGCGAAGCGCATTTATTTACCCTTGACGCGGCCTCCGGCTTTTGCTATGCCTCCGGCAGAGAAGCGTCCTTCTGGACGCGCAAGCCACCATGCCCCGCATGGTGTTCGGCCCGCATATTTTTGTCGGGCCGGGGGTTTGGGGAACACCCCAACAAGCGGGAAAGGATATTCCTTTCCATTGCTTGCAAAATAGGTCATAGATACTTCACTTTCCTTTGACTACCTACAAAGCCAATATTTCTGCTATTACGCATAAAGACGAAAATAAGGAAAATGGCAGAACTGCAAAAGCAGCAACACAGATGTGTAAACCCACACCTATGCTACTGCTTTTCCTCTTTACTATCTAACATTTGGTCAATAAGTGCCAAAACAAGTTCCTGATCTCGTTGGCTGCACTGTGTAATAAGACGTTTGATCCTATCGGCTGTATATTCCTCCGGAATTGACTGCGGCTCAAGTACTTCATCAAAAGATGCCCCAATGGCATGAACAAGTCGAATTAACACATCCAAACTTGGCTTGCGACGATCATTCTCTATCGCAGAAACAAAACGAGGACTAATCCCCGCCCGTTCGGCAATTTGTTCGCGGGTATATTCCCGTTTTTCTCTTGCACGCCGGAGCGAGGAGCCAAAGGAATAAACGGTCTGTTGCTTTTTATTAGCCACGCTCCGTCACCTCACATATAGTATTGTACTGTGAATGTGAGGTATTCAAAATGATTTACGAGTAGCTTTTTATTGGCTACTCTGAGTAGCCAATGCCGTCATTCTTTGAAGCCTTACAAGGGAAAACGACACCCGCTCCAACTTGACAAAGAGGACAAAAATGCTTATACTTGAAAATATATTATCAGGAAAGAGGTGAGCATGATGTTGTTCGGAAAAGTTGGCATTGATTTCGGCTCCAAACAAGTTTATACCACGAAACATTGTGCGGAGCCTTTTCGGAGCGTTGATCTATAAACGGGGAGGCCGAGGCAGATATAGGTTGCCTTTGGTTTTTATACCCTTTTAACGGATCAACAATAAAAGATTGACTGTTTAGGCCACAGACAATGTTTTGTTTGTGGCCTTTTGTTATGCCCATTTTAGGGCAACTATGCAGAGGGCGCACGGTTTTGTGTGTCCTCTTTTTTTGAAAGGGGAATTGATATGACCGAAGAACAAAATCTATTAAGCGGGAGCGTGCCAAAGAAATTGGCTGCTTTTGCGTTCCCGCTGCTTCTGACAAATATCCTGCAATCATTCTACAACGTAGTGGATATGCTGGTAGTCGGACAAATTGTAGGTGATACGGGACTGGCAGCCATCAATAACGCATCAAAGCTATGCTATATTATTAACTCCATCTGTATTGGTATGACAATGGGCGGAGCCGTCTTGATTGCTCAATACAAAGGGGCAAATGATAAAAAAGGACAAACTGAAACTTTCCAAACGCTGGCTGTACTTTCTTTTGTTTCTGCTCTGCTTGTAACTGTTATCGGTTTGGCATTTTACCAGCCGCTTTTTCGGGTATTAAATGTTCCGGCAGACGCATATCAAGATGCCTGCGATTACATGAAGATCATTTGCTGGGGAACAATATTTGTCTTTGGATATAACGCTGTGTGTTCCGTGCTCAAAGGTTTAGGTGACTCTAAATCCCCTCTTTATTTCGTAGGGATCGCCACGATTATCAATATTGTTTTGGACATTTTACTGGTAGGCCCCTTTGGAATGGGAACGTCCGGGGCCGCTTATGCCACTATCACAGCCCAGGGAATTTCTTTTGTGATTTCCATTTTCTATTTAAGAAAGCACAAAGTATTTTTCTCTGCTAATGCTCACAAAAAGTTTACTTTCCAAATGGATAAACTGGTTTCTATCCTTAAAGTTGGTCTACCTACAGCAATTCAAATGGTAGTAGTAAATACGGCCTATTTGCTTGTAACAGGTATGTTAAATCAATTTGGTACTTCTGTATCTGCTGCTTCTGGTGTCGGATTGCAGATCAATACTTTTGCCGGTATGCCTTGTTGGGCTATCGGGCAAGCGGTTACAGCGATGGTAGGCCAGTGCATAGGTGCTGGGGAGATAAAACGGGCGCGGAAAGTAGTTAAGATCGGTTTGTTGCTGAATATTTCTGTAACTCTTGTTGTTGTAATCGGCGTTCAGATTTTTGCCGAACAACTGATCCTGCTTTTCGGCAGTACCAGTGCTGAAGTAATCAATGATGGGGTGTACTATCTGCGGGTTTGCTGTGGTGTCAACAGCCTAATTTATGCTGTCATGTATACGTTGGACTCTTTTGCGATTGGGGTAGGCGCTGCAAATATCGCTATGCTCAATGCGCTGCTAGATGCGGTGATTGTACGTCTACCGGTGAGCTGGCTTCTTGCCTTTACATTCGATATTGGATTTCCTGGTATTTATTATGGGCAGGCCCTTTCTCCAATCCTCCCTGCCATTGTAGGATTTTTCTATTTTCAAAGTAAGGGTTGGGAACGGAAAACGCTTATTCAGAAGAAAAGCTAAATTTGAATGGAGATGATTTCATAACCATATAAAAATGCCATAACACATCAAAATATAACTTCTCATCTGCCGGGCGACGGCAAAAGAAAAAAAGCCGTCGTTCAGCAGACAATCACCATGCCATCATTACATTTTACGGCGGCTTTGAACAAATCAGAGCTGCCGTCCTTTACTTCTCAAAGAAATGATGACCACACATTGAAGAGCACGGCGGCTTTAGGAGGGAGTTGCCGTGAAGCGAACACTGCTTCGATACAATCCGGCAGAAATTGACCTGCCAAAAAAAGCCCATCCCCTAAACAGGGAAACAAGTACAAAGCGCTACATCAAAATGCATTTGATAGCGTCTGGCTGATAGTTGAACAGCCAGACGCTTTTTATTGCCTACTATATGTTTCCATCGGGTGCCGTTCTCCTCCGTTTGTCTGCCAGCCCATGCAGACAAACATCAGAAAGGAGAACAGGCTTATGGCCGAAAAAGATTGGGCTGCGATCCTCAAAAACGAGGATCGTATCATTGCAAATTCTGACCGTCGGTTCCGGTATCACTGCTACTCTCTGGAAAGCATGAGCGAGGAACTTACATACAGGGAACGGTCTATCCATATCCAGGATGATTTCATCGAGCAACTGCTGGAGGAAAACTTTATTGATACTGTCCGAAATGAAAAGCTGGCCTATGGTTTGCACCGTTTGACAGACCGGCAGCGGTACGCCATAGAACTGGCCTTTTGGGAGGGGTATCAGTACAAGGAGATCGCGGTTATTCTTGACTGCTCCTCGGCGGCGGTCACGCTTCTGCTTCAGAGAGCCTTTCACCGGCTCCGCAGCTTTTTAGCTGAGTAAGTGAAAGCAAGGGCAGCATCATAAATGCTGCCCTTGCCTTTGTCTACACAGAGTCTTGCACTTTATAATTCATTTTTTGTGCCTTGTATCCTTCGATATGAAGAAATATAATGGATTATATCAGAGGTACAGATACGGACTATATGACGATCAAAGAAGCAAGTGAAATATGAGGAGTAACTCCCCGGTGGATAAATTATTATTGTTCTTCTGGCCGAATTTCTGGTGCCGTAAAAATGGGAACCGTCTGGCTGATACCCAGAGATTCTCAAAAACCTGCTGACAAAAGATTCAAAAGCACACGCAGTAAGGAAGGTGAAAACAAATGAAGCACATTTTCTTTGTGGAGGATGATTTGAGTTTAATCAATGGTCTATCCTTCGCAATCAAGAAGCAAGGCTATGAATTGACGATTGCCCGCACCAGTGTGGAGGCTGAACAGCTATGGGCGAAAGGTAACTATGATCTGATAATTTTGGATGTGACATTGCCGGACGGATCAGGTTTCGACCTGTGCCAGAAAATCCGGGAGTCCTCCAAAGTACCGATTATGTTTTTGACGGCTGCCGATGAGGAAACGGATATTATTATGGGGCTTGATATTGGCGGCGATGATTATATGACAAAACCATTCAAGCTGGCTGTGTTCCTTTCCAGAATCAATGCCCTGCTGCGCCGCAGCGAAAACTTTAACCAGGAGCAGGCCGAGCCAGAACTGCAATCCAATGGCATACGGGTTCAGCTTCTCAAACAGGAAGTTACCAAAAATGGGGTTCCTCTTGACTTGACGGCCAGTGAATATAAACTGCTGTGCCTATTTATGGAAAACCCGAACATCGTTCTTTCTCCAGAACAAATTTTAAGTAAACTCTGGGATTGTGACGAGAAATACGTCGACAACAATACTCTGACCGTGTATATCCGGCGGCTCCGCACAAAAGTAGAAGATAACCCTGCCGATCCTCAAAAAATTGTGACCGTCCGACGAATGGGATATAAATGGAATACGGCGGGGTGAGGTGAGCCATGAGAATACTGGTCAATCGAAAAATTAAACAACTTTTTCTGTATGTGCTATTAGCGGTAGTAGCTTTCACCGCAGTTTCTGTTCTTATTATTTGCCTGGAGCTGAAAAATGCGGCTATTTATGTGGCAATAGCCGCTGTGTTGATGACGCTCATCATTTTCGCTGTCCTATATTGGTATTTTCGGGATCAAAGCAAAACCATGAATGAAGCCATCGAACAAATCCGGGAATACATAGCCGGGAACCGGAATGCCCGTATCGAATGCGATGATGAGGGCGACCTGTACAGGCTGTTTCACGAGGTCAATTCTCTGGTCACGATTTTGAACGCTCATGCAGAGAACGAAGGACGCGCCAAAACATTTATGAAGGATACCATTTCAGACATTTCCCATCAGTTGAAAACGCCATTGGCCGCTCTCAATATTTATAATGGTCTAATGCAGCAGGAGGTAAACGACAGCCCGGAACTGAAAGAATTTACCTCTCTCTCCGAGCAGGAATTAGATCGGATCGAAAATCTTGTCCAAAACCTTTTGAAAATTACCAAACTGGACGCAGGAACCATTACATTGGAAAAGCAACCCCAGAATGTTGCGGATATAATGGGCTATATTGAAAGGCATTTTGCCTATCAGGCACAACAGCAGGAAAAAACGCTCATTCTCTCCGGGAATGAAGAAGTTACCCTCGTCTGCGACCAGACGTGGCTGATCGAAGCAATCAGCAATATCGTGAAAAATGCTTTCGATCACACAAAGGCGGGAGCTACCATCCGTCTTACATGGCGGGCTTTTGCTTCTATGGTTCAGATTATCGTAAGCGATAATGGCAGCGGTATCCACCCGGAGGATCTGCCCCATATCTTCAAGCGGTTTTATCGCAGCCGTTTTTCAAAAGATACTCAGGGAATTGGTCTGGGATTGCCCTTGGCGAAAGCTATTATAGAGGATCATAATGGAACGATTGAGGTGAATAGTACGTTAGGTGCGGGAACGACCTTTACCATCAATTTTCTGAATCCTACAAAATTGTAGGATTCCAGTCATAATGCAGTAGGGTTGACGTGCTACTCTTTCTATAACCAAAACAGAAAGAGGTGTTACACGATATGGATTTGTTAGAAGTTAAGAATATCTCCAAAACATACGGGACAGGCGAGGCTACGGTTCATGCTTTGAAAAACGCCACCTTCTCCGTCCCCAAAGGTGAGTTTGTTGCGGTTGTCGGTGAGTCTGGTTCCGGCAAAAGTACGCTGCTGAATATGATCGGTGCGCTGGACACTCCCACTTCCGGCAAGGTGTTCATCGACAGCAAAGATATTTTCTCGATGAAGGAACGCAACCTGACGGTGTTCCGCCGACGGAATATCGGCTTCATCTTCCAGAGTTTTAATCTGATCCCGGAACTGACGGTAGAACAGAACATCATCTTCCCAGTGCTGCTGGACTACCAGAAGCCCAACAAAAAGTATCTGGAAGAACTGTTGACGGTGCTGGGCCTGAAAGAGCGGCGCAATCATCTGCCCAGCCAGCTTTCCGGCGGTCAGCAGCAGCGTGTGGCGATAGGCCGCGCACTGATTACCCGTCCGGCCCTGATTCTGGCCGATGAGCCGACCGGCAACCTGGATACCCAGAACACCAGTGAGGTGATCGCTCTACTGAAAGAAGCCTCCCGGCTGTATGAGCAGACCATCGTGATGATTACCCACAGTCAGAGTATCGCCCAAACCGCTGACCGCATTTTGCAGGTATCAGATGGTGTGGTGACGGATTTTGGGAGGTGCCGGGAATGAGAAGTTATTTGAGCCTGATCCCCATCTCTGCAAAGGTTCACCGGCGGCAAAACCGCATGACGCTGCTCTGCATCATTTTTGCCGTGTTTATGGTCACAGCCATTTTCAGCATGGCGGAAATGGGCGCCCGGATGGAACAATCCAGGCTTTCAGATAAGCATGGTGATTTTTCGCTCCTTGACAGTCTGATGGACACTGCAATGGGACAGACGCTGATGGTTACGGCAGTTGGAATGTTTCTGCTGGTTCTGATTGCCGGGGTACTGATGATCTCCAGCAGTATGAACAGCAGCGTGGCACAGCGCACTCAGTTCTTTGGCATGATGCGCTGCATCGGTATGAGTAAGCAGCAGATTATCCGCTTTGTCCGTCTGGAAGCCCTGAACTGGTGCAAAACCGCCGTTCCCATTGGCCTTGTCTTGGGAATTTTGGCTTCCTGGGTATTATGCGCTGTCTTACGATTTCTTGTCGGGGAAGAATTCTCCAACATTCCGCTGTTTGGTATCAGCGGCATTGGAATTGTCAGTGGTATTTTGGTTGGTGTGATTAGCGTCCTGTTGGCAGCGAGGACTCCGGCCAAACACGCCGCAAAGGTGTCTCCCGTTGCAGCGGTTTCTGGAAATTCCGAAAAGACAAAAACGGGTCGCCACGCTGTCCATACAGGCTTTCTCAGGATTGAAACGGCGCTGGGGGTTCATCATGCTGTGGCCGCAAAGAAAAACCTGTTTTTGATGACTGGCTCCTTTGCCCTGAGTATTATTCTGTTTTTGAGCTTTTCTGTCCTGATTGATTTTGTCGATCACCTGATGCCGCAATCGGCTGCCACCTCTGATATTGATATTTCAAGTAGTGACGGAGGCAATTCCATCGACAGCGATTTGGTACAGACGCTTTCAGCAATGGAGGGCGTGAAACAAGTCTATGGTCGCAGAAGCAGCTTCGACGTGGCTGCCGGTCTGGATGGTGACACGACCCTTTCCAGCACTTTGGATTTGGTTTCCTTTGACGATTTTGACCTGAAGGCTCTCCAAAAAGACGGTACACTCCGTTGGGGAAGCGACTTGTCAGAGGTTTATGGTGACAGCGAGTATGTCCTTGCAACTTGGGATCAGAATACTCCCTGGGCCGTGGGAGATACCATTCTCATAGGGGACGAGCAGATCACGATTGCCGGGCTGTTGAAATATGACCCATTCAGCGGGGATGGTCTCACAGGTGGCAAGATCACTCTGATTACATCTGACGAGACATTTATCCGACTAACGGGTATCACCGATTATTCGCTTATTATGATTCAGACCACTTCCGACGCAACGGATGAAGATGTAGCCGCCATTCGTCAAATCGTGGAGGAAAGCGGTTATACCATGAACGATAAGCGGGATGAACGCACATCTGGCACTTATTTTGCCTTTGTTGCCTGCGTCTATGCTTTTCTTGGCATTATCACGCTGGTTACTGTGCTGAACATCGTGAACAGCATCTCCATGAGCGTATCGGCCCGTATTAGGCAGTATGGCTCTATGCGGGCAGTAGGCATGGATGGCCGACAGCTTTCCAAAATGATTCTGGCAGAAGCCTTCACCTACGCCTTTTGGGGCTGTATCATCGGCTGTGCGGTTGGTCTGCCTTTCAGTAAAGTAATCTATGACTTCCTTATCACGGATCACTTTCCTTATGCGTCCTGGAGCCTGCCTATCGGATCGCTGGCCGTCATCGTACTGTTTGTCATTGCTGCGGCGGTGCTTGCCGCATATTCTCCGGCCAAACGAATACGGACAATTTCGGTGACGGAAACCATCAACGAACTGTGACAGGAATTATGAGCCGGTACAAACAAAGGATTGAACCACAAGACTAAATAAAACCAATATATCTAATAAGAAAAAGAATATCCGAGGTGTATGAGTTATGAAAAATGCAAGGAGCATGAGAAAAGTAACGATGTATGGCATTTTAGGAGCTTTTTTAGTAAATGGCATAGCATTGATATATCTTTGGTTTGTTAATAATACAGGAAATAACATTGCGTTGTCCATGCTATGGTGTGCTGTTAATGCTATATGGTTAATCGCAGAAATAATTTGCACCAAGAAATTAGAACACCCTATTTATAAAAATTGGAGAGTATGGGTATCTTGTTTGTTCTTACTGATAGCTCTTTTTACTTTGGCGATTTATATGTTTACAGCATCCATGCCATAAGTAAAACATAAAAAACTGATTATCTGCCGCACGACGGCAAAAGAAAAAAAGCCGTCGTACAGCAGCCCTTTTGACACGCCCATACGATCAGCGGCGGCTTTGAGAAATCAAGGCCGCCGCTTTCATTATCCTAAAAGGAGTGTGATGTCAGGACTGGTGGCCCAGGGAGGGAGCCGCCGTGAGAGCAGTAAGATGTAGTTTATCAAAAAAAGCCTTGCTTGCGCCTCGGCTCTTTCCGCTCCTCCACCGGTATTATCCTGCCGGTTAATCGGCAGTCACAAAAGAAATGAACTTGACGCCAGTTTCCCCCTTCGGGAGACTGGCGTTTTTGTTTGTCGTTTCAGGAAAAAACGTGCCATGAGAAAAACCATTTTGCGGTTGTTGCTCCTTGTAGTAGCCGTTGCGGTTATGGCGGGTTGCGTATTGATTGGCCGTGGTTACCAGATGTATCAGGCGGCGCTGACCCAGCAAAGTCTTGAAAGCAAAGTAGAGGAAATCCAGTCTGATTCGAGCTATACGGAGTTATCAGAACTTCCCCAAATGTATCTGAATGCCGTTGTAGCCGTTGAGGATCACCGTTTTGAACAGCATTTTGGAATTGACCTGATTGCCATAGGTCGGGCTGCATGGAATAATCTGACCACCTGGAGCCTGCGGGAAGGCGGTAGCACAATTACGCAGCAGCTTGCCAAAAATATGTATTTTACGCAGGAAAAGAGCTTTATTCGTAAGGTTGCAGAAATGTTTGTGGCGTTCCAGTTGGAACACACCTACACGAAAGACGAAATCCTGGAGCTGTATGTCAATTCCATATATTTTGGGGATGGCTATTACGGCATTGGTGACGCCTGTAAAGGATATTTGAATAAAGCGCCCATTGAGATGACAAATTATGAGTGTACCCTTATGGCGGGCATTCCCAATGCTCCCTCTGTGTACTCCTTAACAGAAAACCCGGCCTTGGCGGAGCAACGGCAGAAATATGTGGTCAGACAAATGGTAAAATACGGCTATATCACCGAAGATCAGGCACAATCAGTCTTCAAATAATTCAGCTATACAGGCAGCGACCTTGATGGTTCCATCAAGGTCGCTGTTTTTTTAATTGCAATTCCTACAAAATTGTAGGGTCGCTGTCATAATGCAGTAGGGTTGACGTGCTACTCTTTCTATACCAAGACAGAAAGAGGTGTAATCTGATATGAATTTGTTAGAGGTCAAGAATATCTCTAAAACATACGGGACCGGCGAAGCTACGGTCCACGCTTTGAAACAGGCGACTTTCTCCGTCCCCAAGGGCGAGTTCGTTGCGATTGTCGGTGAGTCTGGCTCCGGTAAAAGTACGCTGCTGAACATGATCGGCGCACTGGATACCCCCACTTCCGGGAAAGTGTTCATCGACGGCAAGGATATTTTCTCGATGAAGGAACGCAACCTGACGGTATTCCGGCGGCGGAACATCGGCTTCATCTTCCAGAGCTTCAACCTGATCCCAGAGCTGACGGTGGAGCAAAACATTATCTTTCCGGTGCTGCTGGACTACCAAAAGCCCAACAAAAAGTATCTGGAAGAACTGCTGACGGTGCTGGGCTTGAAAGAACGGCGCAACCATCTGCCCAGCCAGCTTTCCGGCGGCCAGCAGCAGCGTGTAGCGATAGGCCGCGCACTGATTACCCGTCCGGCCCTGATTCTGGCCGACGAGCCGACCGGCAACCTGGATACTCAAAACACCAGTGAGGTGATTGCTCTGCTGAAAGAGGCTTCACATCTGTACGAACAGACCATCGTAATGATTACGCACAGCCAGAGCATCGCCCAAACCGCTGACCGCATTTTGCGGGTGTCGGACGGTGTGGTGACTGATTTTGGGAGGTGCAAAGAATGAAAAGCTATCTGAGCCTGATCCCGATTTCTGCAAAGGTGCGGAAACGCCAGAATCGAATGATGATTCTTTGCATCATCATTTCCGTCCTGCTTGTGACCACAATCTTTAGTGCCGCAGATATGATTATCCGAGGCGAAACGGTTACCATGCAGGCTAAACATGGCAACTGGCATATCCAGGTGAACAATATTTCGGATGAGATTGCCGAAGAAATCAGCAACCGCCCCGATGTCACTGCCGTTGGATGGTCAGCGGTGTTCAATGAGGATGCCGACCAGCCTTATACCATAGGCGAGCGAAAAGCAACACTATACGGTACGGATGAAACCTATCTGGCGCAGTTGGCCGATGGCATGGAGGAAGGCGCTTTCCCTCAGAGTGACCAGGAAGTGGTACTCAGTTCAAATGCCAAACTTGCACTGGATGTGCAGTTGGGTGATTCTGTGACAGTTCAAACACCGGCAGGAAATGTGGATCTTACTATCTCCGGCTTTGGTTCAGACGATCAGGAGTATTACGAAGGGCAGACATATTTGGTTGCTGTTTATATGACAAAGGATGCTTTCGTATCACTGATGAACGAAAATGGCGTTTCGGACTATGCCCCTGCCTGCTATATGCAGTTTCAGAGTGCGGCAAAAGCTGCCGACGCCATTGCTGAAATTCAAACACAGTATAGCCTGCCAGAAGGAAGCATCCGTGAAAATACCGCTATTATGGGACTTGCCGGGCAGAGCAGCAACGAGTCCATGCAAAACGTCTACGGATTGGCGGCCATTCTGTTTATCATGGTTCTGTTGGCCGGAGTGCTAATGATTTCCGGCAGCATGAACAGCCAGGTGGCGCAGCGAACGAAGTTCTTTGGCATGATGCGCTGCATCGGTGCAAGCCGCAAACAGGTGATTCGATTTGTAAGGCTGGAGGCGCTTAACTGGTGCAAAACAGCAATCCCGATTGGCCTTATCGTAGGTACAGTCATCACATGGGCCGTCTGTGCGTTGCTTCGCTACGGGATTGGCGGTGAATTTGCGGGTACTCCGGTCTTTGCACTCAGCCCGATTGGACTGATAAGCGGCGCAGTGGTGGGCCTTGTGACAGTTCTGCTGGCGGCGCAGGCTCCCGCAAAACGTGCGGCAAAGGTTTCTCCAATGGCAGCCGTTTCCGGCAACAGCGAGTCAATCCCTACAACAAACCGCTCGGCAAGACTGATTTTGGGAAAAGTCGAATGGACATTAGGCGTTCATCATGCAACCGCTTCTAAGAAAAACTGGTTCCTTATGACGGCCAGCTTTTCTCTGAGCATCATCCTGTTTCTTTGCTTCTCTGTGGGACTTGATTTTGCGCGTGAATTGGTGCCGTCCCTACGGTCCTGGCAGCCGGATATTACTTTGAACGGGTATGCAAATGCCCTTTTGCTGGAGCCTGACCTGCTGAATGAAATTCAGGAAATTCCCCATGTGGAAGATGCCTATGGTATTGCATACCTCGAAAATGTCCCTGCCACATCCTCCAGAGAAGGGATCGACCATGTTAATCTCATGTCTTATACAGACTATTTGCTGGATAGCGCAGCAGATAGCGTAGTTGAAGGTGATTTGTCTGCCATCTACGGCAACAACGGACAGGTTATGACGATCAGTAACAAAGACAATCCCTTACAGGTTGGGGATACAATTCAGATTGGCGGAAAGGAAGTTACCATTACCTGCGCTGTTTCCGATGGCGTATATTCCAGTGAATACAGTGTAATCTGCTCTACCGAAACCTTTGAATGGCTGACAGGAGAAACAAATTACAGCCTAATTGGCATACAGTTGGATGCCGATGCAGACGATGAGACGATCCGGCAAATCAACAATCTGGTTGGCAGCGATGTCATTTTTGATGATTTGCGGCAAGGCAATCAGGAAGATGCGGCAACTTACCTGGCTGCACAGTTTGTGCTATACAGTTTCCTTGCAATTATCGCTATGATTACACTGTTCAATATCATCAACAGCATTTCGATGAGTGTGACAGCCCGCATCAAACAATATGGCGCAATGCGAGCAGTTGGAATGGATGGCGGTCAGCTTTCGCGCATGATTACAGCGGAATCTTTCACCTATGCCATTTCTGGCCTTATAGTGGGTTGCGTGGCTGGATTGCTTTTGAGCCGATATTTGCACATCATGTTGCTTACAAGGTATTTCGGTACAGCTTGGAGCTTACCAGTACCGCTGCTCTGTATCATCGTTCTGTTCGATTTTGCGGCAGCGTTCTTGGCTGCTTACGCACCATCGAAACGGATACGCAATATGGCGATCACAGAAACGATCAACGAGTTGTAATGACCCACGTTGTAGAGCTATTTGAATAGTGTTCACCTATCTGCCGGGCGACGGCAAAAGAAAAAAGCCGTCGTTCAGCAGGCAATTACCATGCCTTTATCATGTACCGGCGGCTTTGAAGAAATTCAGGGCCGCCGCTCTTTTGTACCCTTCGAAGGAATGACGACCATACGCTAAAGATTACGGCGGCTTTAGGAGGGAGTCGCCGTGAAACAAAAACTGCTTCGACATAATTCGGCAGGAATTGACCTGTCAAAAAAAGTATTTCCCCTGGACCGGGAAACAAGTGTAAAGCACTATTTGAAAGAAAACACCAAAATACATTAGATGGCGTCTGGCTGATTGATGAACAACCAGACGCTTTTTATTGCCTACTATGCGTTTCTATCGGTTGCCGTTCTCCCCCGTTTGTCTGCCCGCCCACGCAGACAAGCATCAGAAAGGAGAACAGGCTTATGGCCGAAAAAGATTGGGCTGCGATCCTCAAAGACGAGGATCGTATCATTACAAACTCTGACCGCCGGTTCCGGTATCACTGCTACTCTCTGGAGAGTATGAGCGAGGAACTTACATACAAGGAGCGGTCTATCTATATCCAGGATGATTTCACCGAACAACTGATGGTAGAAAATTTCATTGATACTGTCCGGAACGAAAAGCTGGCATATGGTTTACGCCGCCTGACAGACCGGCAGCGGTACGCCATCGAGCTGGCCTTTTGGGAAGGGTATCAGTACAAGGAAATTGCAGTTATCCTTGACTGCTCACCGGCAGCGGTCACGCTTCTGCTTCAAAGGGCCTTTCACCGGCTTCGCAGCTTCTTAGCTGAATAAGTGAAAGCAAGGGCAGCATTCTCGTAATGCTGTCCTTGCCTTTGCCTATTCTGCTTTAGTCAAAAAGTTACTGTACCCTTTAATTTTATCGCCCTGGGATCTCCGATGTATAGAGGGACAAGCCCTCAGAAAAAGAATCGGAGGTGTTTTAAGATGCTGAAAACCGTTAAAGTAATTCGTCTGGCCCCTGGTGAGTCGCTTCTCATCCTGACCGATCACGGGCCGAACCCTGTGCCGCCGCCTGACGCTGCGGCTGCCCAGTCATGCCCGCTCCTTGTTGACCCCCAGGACGATGATAAGATCGTCGCTCTGGTTCGAGTTGCATAAGGGAGGACACGCTATGTATCTTGTCAAAATCTTAAATGCTGATCACCGTCCCGTCGATGTGGAAGTATCCCTTGAAATCTACCGCGTTTATGAGGAAAGCCGAAAGCAGGAAGAACGGCAGCGGTATGAGCGTCGGAAGCATATCGAAGGAAGGTCTTTTGATGATTGCCTGATGTTCGATCTGGCTACGGAGCCTTTGGAGGATACTGTCGAACGTCTGGAAACCTTGCTGGAAATCGGCCAGGTATTGGAGAAACTTCCTCCGTTGCAGCGGTGGCGTTTTATTCTCCATTTTTTCTACGGCTACTCTTATTCAGAGATAGCGAAAATGCAAGATTGCAATAAATCAGCGGTCATGCGTTCCGTGCAGTCGGCTCTGAAAAAAGTCCGGAAAAATGTTGCCGCGTAACTATCAACGATTGCCCATTTTCCCTCCTATATAGTGAAAGGGATTTTACAGAACCCCTTTGACTATGTACCTTGAAAAACAGCGGGCAATCCGCTCATAGTCAGTATTCAAGTTTTTGAGTGCTGCGTCGAGCATCGCATAGCACAAACGCCATAACCCCCTGCGGATGGTCAGAGCATCCGTCAATACGATAACATCAAAGGGGCCGAGCGGTTATTTGGTGGCTGATGACTGGCCTATGGTGGGCTGGAAAGTGCCAGGACGCGCAGCGCAAGGAACCGTGCCACTCACCGAAACTTACTGCGAATATGGTGCCAACCACCTATCGGCGGTATGCGGCGGCTTCAGCAGCCATCCGGCTGACTAACCCTGAACCGGCTTGAATATTCCCTGTATCGGGGGTGTGCCGATGGACAGTCCTGCTGTCCAGATAATACGATACAAAAAATAAAAGAAAAGCGGTGCTGCGTCGGACTAACTGGCGCAGCACTTCTTTGATTATAGAAAGGTGTGATGCAGCTATGGCGGAACAGAATAACCCCGCCATGATTACAGAAACGAAAATCAATGGCGTGACCTATATTGTTCATTCCAGCTTCAAAGAAGGCTGCACCGAAACAGCGGTGTCAAAGATGGCAAAGGTCTTAAAAAACGAATTGCGTGGCGATAAAAAGCGTTCATAAAAATTTTATCGCTTTAATGTGTTAAACTACTTTTCGCGGCGGCCTGTCTGGTGTATAATAGGACTCGCAAAACCCACAATTTTGCGGGGCTGTCGGAATGGAGGTTTTTATGAAACAGACAGCCACGCAAATAAAAATGCCGGGTATGCTTAACGTACTGAATATCTCTCCCATCCGTTCATTCGATACGGAACCCTGGGCGGCCTTCTACTGCCGATTAAGCCAGGACGATGGTCTGGATGGTGAATCGAACAGTATCCAGCATCAAAAGCAAATCTTAGAGCGGTACGCAAAAGAACACGGCATTACCAGGTATAAATTCTATGTAGACGATGGAATCAGCGGTACGACTTTTAACCGCCCTGGGTTCCAGGAAATGTTAGCCGATATTGAAGCCGGATATGTCAACATGGTTGTTGTAAAAGATATGTCCCGCTTCGGCCGTGATTACCTTCAGGTTGGAATGTACACGGAAGTGCTGTTCCCTGAGAAGGATATACACTTCGTTGCTATCAACGACGGGGTAGACAGCGAGAAGGGCGATAATGATTTCACCCCTCTGCGGAACCTTTTCAATGAATGGTATGCCCGTGACACCAGCAAGAAGATCCGTGCGGTGGTAAAAGCCAAAGGAATGTCCGGGAAACGCCTTTCCCATCTCCCGCCTTATGGTTATATTATGGGGGACGAAGGAAATTGGGTGATTGACGAGGAAACCGGCCCTGTTGTAAAAGAGATTTTTGCGTTATGTCTGTCAGGTTTAGGCCCGACAAAGATTGCAAATATTCTCACTGCCAGAAATATTCCCACTCCCGGTACAATTAACTACCGGCGATATGGGAATAAGCAAGGCTACTGCCCGCAGGCTCCTTGTAAATGGGTTTATCAGACCGTCAGCAATATTCTGGAAAGAGTCGAGTATCTGGGGCATACGGTCAATTTTAAGACTACTAAGAAGTCGTACAAGAGCAAGAAGGTCATTATCAATGGCGATGACAAACGGATGGTTTTCAAGAACACACATCCTGCCCTGATTGATCAGGACACATTCGACCGTGTCCAGGCTATTCGTAAGGGCAAATGCCGACACACCAAAATTGGCTCTGTCGGACTGTTCTCTGGTCTGCTGTTCTGTGCAGACTGCGGCTCGAAAATGTACCATCATCGCGGGTCTGGCATTAAGGAGAGCTATGAGTATTACACTTGTGCTGGCTATAGCAAACGAGTAAATCCCTGCACCACTCACCACATCAGCGTGAAAAACCTGAAGAAGCTGGTAACCGATGATCTTCGCAGGGTAACACATTTTGCCTCTGAGAATGAGCGAGAATTTGTTACGATGTTGGTATCCTGCTCTATGCGAGAGCAGAAGCGGGCATTGGCAGAAATGCAGCGGGAACTGGAAAGCAGCCAGAACCGATATGACGAACTGGACAACATTATCCAACACCTTTATGAAGATAAGATAAAAGGACAGTTGACGGATGAACGCTTTGCAAAGTTGTCAGCCGGTTACGAAGCAGAGCAAAAAGGTCTGGAAGGGACTATCAAGGAGCTTTCTGAACAGATCGCCCAAAAGACAGATAAGACCATCAACATTGACCGCTTTATGAAGTTGGTTAAGAAGCACACCTCTTTTGAGGAACTGACACCAACTCTGCTCAATACCTTCATTGAAAAAATTCTTGTTCACGAAGTAGAAATTGATGCGGAGGGTAAAAAACATCAGGAAATTGAAATCGTCTACAATTTTATAGGCAGCGTGGAACTGCCAGAAGAAGCAACTCACGAAGAAGCATCTGAACCTGTTGAATTGCCGAAACGTGAGAGCCGAAGAAGTAAAAAGTCGGCGTGAAATACCGCCGACTTACATTCCACCCTTAGGGTGTCCCTATCGCTACTATACTTTGCCTAATTTATATTGTGCTCCCGCATTGCCCTGCTCCGCCGCTTTCCGGTACCACTCCGCCGCCTTGACAAGGTCTTTTGTTACACCCTCTCCATACTCATAGAAATCGCCGAGTCTACATTGCGCCTGTGCAAGCCCTTGCTCTGCCGCTCTCTTGTACCATTCAGCGGCCTGAGCAGGGTCTTCCACTACACCTTCTCCATTCGTATAGCAAACGCCCAGATTGTTCTGCGCTCTTGCATTGCCCTGTTTTGCCGCCTTGCTGTAGCATTCAAATGCCTGCTCCAAGTCTTTTGCGACACCTGTGCCATGAGTATAGCAGTCACCCAGTTTTTTCTGTGCCTCCGCATAGCTCTGCCCTGCCGCCTTACGGTACAGTTCTGCGGCCTTTGCCTCGTCCTTGCCGACGCCGTCGCCGGCCTCATAGCACACACCCAGCTCATACTGTGCTTCCGGGCATTCCTGCTCCGCCGCTTTGGTGTACCACTTCACAGCCGCCACATTGTACGAGAGTGCCGCATACAGCCGCCCGGTCATATACCGGGCCGTCACATTTCCCTGAGTCGCCGCCGCTTCGTACCATCTGCGGGCCTCTTTGTCGTCCTTTTCAACGCCCCGAGCCTGATAATAGCACTCGCCCAGTGCGCACTGTGCCTCGGCATTGCCCTGCTCTGCGGCCTTTTTATACCACACGACCGCATTTTCTTCGTTTTTTTCCACACCCATGCCGTTCTGATAGCACCGTGCCACCTCAAACTGTGCCTCGGGGTGTCCGTAATCTCTGGCCGCTATCATATACTGCTGGAACGCCATTTCGGCATTGCCGGCCTGCTGATTCTTCTTAGCTTCCTGCAGGTAGTCCTGCACAGTCTTCTTTTTTGTTTCCTGCTGTGCTTCCTCGCCCAGGCAGAAGCGCTCCACGCAAGCCATAAATTCCTGCTTTTTGTCCTCCGGGCCGTTGAACAGGAAACTGTACGCGGCATTCTTCTCTTCGTTGAAATCCATCTCCTTGATTTCAGCCCCCAAACCGCCCCACTTCACGCGGCCCGCAGCCGGTTCAAACCACTCTTCGACGGGCTTTGCCTTCACGGCTTTCGGGATTTCCATCGGCTTTCCGCCCACGCGGACAGACTCCAGCTTGTCCGTAAAACACACTTCCACCTGAATTTCGCTCATATTCTATCGCTCCTTATGGTTTTATAATCTTTAATGTAATCTCCCTGACTTCTCACCCACATATCGATGCCCGTCCCGAACACCTCGGCTTCTACAATCCAGCCCTTTTCCGTCACCTGCAAAACCTTTGCCGTGGGCAGCCGGTCAAGCACCGATTCCAGACTTGGCCCGGTATACTCGAACCGAATGGTCTGCAACTCGCCGCCGTACATAAACTGGATGCGCTTGCGCATCTCGCCCTCCTGAAAGCGGTCGGTATAGCGCTGGGCAAAGTGCCGTTCGAGGGTCTTATAGTTCTGGATACGGTCGATGCGGTAAATCGTCGGGGAGTTGTCCTGCGGGTTCCGGAAGTGCTTATCCTTGTCGATACCCTCAATGAACGCCGCCA
>ERZ827363.834-NODE-834-length-32540-cov-6.104356_pt1 | contig 32540 bp, 43 predicted proteins | sample MGYA00519776_ERZ827363 | MGnify/ENA primary metagenome ERZ827363 (study PRJEB31778, sample SAMEA3449288) | human gut metagenome | biome: human gut; feature: human-associated habitat; material: faeces | place: United Kingdom | collected 2010/2012 ...
TAATATTCGAGAAGCGGATGCAATGGAATGGGAATATGAGATTGATGATTTTCAAGATGAATAATTAAAAAATAAATTATGAAACAAGAATCAAGTGCAATCAATCCGTATAACGGAATATTTGGGCAACAAGGTTGGATTTGTCCGAAGTGTGGAAGAGTATATTCACCATATACTCAAATGTGTTTATATTGCAAACCTGATAATATAACTACTGTATCTAATCTTAGCGACCTTTCTAACAAGAATGTCAGCGAAGAAGATTTAAGAGAAAATCGTAAAAGCAAATAATTTATGAAACAGACATTAGAAGAAGTTGCAAAAGAAAATATCTTGTTTAATCATAGAACGGTTGATCGTACTTTGTCAGGTGGCAACTTGGCGCAATTTGGGATAACGAATTTTATTCAAGGCGCCGAATGGCAAGCAAAGCAATCTCCGTGGATCAGCGTGAAGGACAGGTTACCACAAACAGATGATGACCTGTACATAGTGCTTGATGCTAGGACGAATCCTCCGGGATGCGGAGTATGTGATTTTAATCCTAAGACAGAGACTTGGATTGACTATGATTACAATATTATATACCCTACTCATTGGATGCCAATCCCTTCTCTTGAATCAAATGATAACGAATAACCGATAAAGAAATGAAAATAAGATTAGCAGAAAAGATTCTTTATGTTACTTCTGTATTCGGAAATTGGGACAGTAATTATCAGCCCTATTCCGTTCCACAACAACAAAAGGCTTTGAAAACTTTGAAAATTCCAATGGATATTAGAAGATCAATGTTGGAATACGGAGTATATGGAAAGATTCCGGTTGAATACAGGAAGTATAATCCGATTGAAATATCGCAAATCATGCTTAGTAAAAATATGAATCCTGCCTCTATAAAAGAGTTCCGTAGGTGTATGAAGCAGATTTTAAGCAAATAACTCAAATTAATGTACAAATGGTAACGAATTAGAAAGAAAGGAGATTGACTGATGAGGTTTGTATTAATTATACTTATGACAACCATGCTATTATCTTGTAAAGATGATATGGCTGGTCGTTTAAGAGGCGGAATGATTATCACCGTTAAGGGAGACACTATTGAATTTTATGGAGGAACGTTGACTTATAGCGGATTTGGCACTAGAAGTATTAGGGATGTTACAATTAATGACTTAAAAGAGAAAGGAGAATAATTATGCCAACAATACCAAGAGAAACTTATCCAACAGCAAGAAAAGAACATGTGTGTGAGTTTTGTGGTGAAAAGATAGCGATAGGACAAAAATATGTCCGTCAGACAACTGTCTATGATGGAACTATCTATGATTTTGCCATGCATCAAGAATGTAATGAGGTAGCTTATGAATTGAATATGTACGATGATTGTGATGATTTAGGTTTAGACGGAGACTCTTTTCGTGAAAACTTGAACGCATACGTATATGCTAACCATTATGATGAACACACAGATGATGTTTATACTAGTTGGCAGTTGAATCATTATGAGATAGCGAAGAAAATATTGAAAGAACTTAAAACGGAGAAGTAAATATGAATCGTACAATAAAATTCAGAGGAAAAAAGCATATACGATGAAGAGTGGCTGTATGGCTCTCTCATTAAGATCGAAAAGGATAGATATGCCGTCATTCCATCCTTAAACGATATCGAAATAGGGAGAAGTATCGGTATGTATGAGGTATGTCTTGAAACCATAGGCCAGTTCACCGGATCATTCGATGGGATCGGCAAAGAAATCTACGAAGGTGATTTGGTCGCGGATAGATCATCTCTTAAGATAGTTGCATATATAGAAAAACGTGGCTACTTCTGCGCTGCTAGTATGCGTGATTTGGATTTAATAAATAGATACGATAAGCATGTAGTTCCCGGATTAGATAAATTCAATAAACTTTGGGTGGTTGCTAACATCTACGATCACCCTGAATTAATCAAGGAGGAATAGCCATGAATAGAGAACTCAATAAATCCCGTTGCCGAGAAAGACTATTAAAGTTGCAAGAGGATTACATTAATAAACTTATAATAAGTCAAATTGCAGATCTGGCTTATTGTAACGGATATAACACAGTGCTTGATGCTGCGGAAAAGGTTTTGAGTAATGAGGATTATTTTAAGATTGTGAAACAATTAGAGAAGGAGTAATAAAATTATGATAGAAAGAAAAGGTTGTAAAGAGTTTCAAGAAACAGGACTTCTCTTGTTTGTAAATCAGTTCTTACATGTTTTTGGTTGGGCCATTGTTATATGTACTGATGAATGTTCTGGAATTACCATTATGTATCCTGCTCGTGTAAAATTTCGAGGATTTGATGATAAAAGTGTAACAGAAGCCTATATAAAGCTATCTGAATACATGAAACAAAATTCAGAGAAACTACTTGAAGAAATCAATAATCGGAAGGAGGAATAGCCATGCTAACAAGTGAAGTATTAGACTTAATCATCAAAATAGCATTGTTTTTTATTAATGCTACAACCGTTGCCTTTATCTTAATCATGATAAGCAAATGGCATGGGCGCATGGAGAATAAGCTGAACGATATACAAATGTATATTCAGCATGTAACGGACCGTAACGACATTGTATACATCAATCAGCTTGAAAGCCTCAAAAGAGAGCTTATAAAGGCTGAGCGTTACGAAGATGTAGAAAAGATAAGCAAGTGCATTGAACAGGAATACGGTCGTCTTAAAAGAAAGATAGATGATCAAAGTAAAAACGAAAGCAATAATAGGAAGGAGAAAATATGAACCAAGGAATAGACTATGACCTTCTGGCGGAATGCTTGAAGGCTGCAATGAAAGAAAAGATGCTAAATAAAGACTGGGAAGTAAAGTTATGGGCTTGTTCTCGGTATAATGCACTAATCTGGGATAAAATGTAAAATAATAAATTTAAATCATTAACTTTGTGCTACATGTCAAGTGGCATGTAGCTAATCCAACGAAAAGACCATGAAACTGTCAGTCAAACAAGAAAAATTTTGCAATTCATACTTAGAATGCGGCAACGCTTCCGATGCTTATAGAAATTCTTATAACTGCTTGAATATGAAGCCAGAAACAATAAACGTGAAAGCTTCTCAACTTCTAAAAAAGGATAAGATTAGGATAAGGGTAGAAGAATTGCAATTAGAATTAAAAAAGAAGACAGCAATTACTAAAGAGAGAGTCTTGGAGGAGTTGGGTAAAATTGGCTTTTCTACTATCGCACATTTCCATAACACATGGATTGAACGTAAAGATTTTGAAAAGATTACAGATGACCAAAAAGCGTGTATTAAGAGCATATCTACCAAGATTATGAAAAAGAATGTTGGTACAAGTGATAATCCGGAAACTGTAGATGTAGAAATGGTAAAGATTGAGTTGTATGACAAGGTGAGAGCTCTCGAAGTGATTAATAAGATGATGGGTTATGAGCGCCCTGGAGAAATGAAAACAGATTTGCGAATAATTGTCGGTGACTGATATGGCTGAGATTGTCTATTCGTATAAGCTTTTTAATCCGTTATTCTGGCATTTGCGTGAGGCTTTTGCTAATACAGACCTTCGTTATATAATCAATAAGGGAGGTTCTTCCTCTGGCAAGTCGGTTTCTACCGCCCAGGCTCTTCTTCTTACCGTGTTGGCCGGCGAAGGGAATATTCTTGTGCTCAGAAAAACTGGTGTTTCTATAAAGAATACCGTTTATGAGGAGTTTAAGGAGCAGATTAAAAGGCTGAAAATTGGCGATTTCTTTATTCCGATAGAGAATTCTATTCGTTGCGTAAATGGGCTGAGAATTGATTTTTCCGGTCTTGATGATCCGGAGAAAATCAAGTCGATCGCTAACTATAAGCGTATTCTTCTTGAGGAGGCTAGTGAATTTGAGCATGAAGATTTTATCCAGATAACTTTCCGTTTGCGTGGCAAGGAGGGACTTCAGATTATCCTAAACTTTAATCCTACATCGGAAGATTTGTGGATAAAGACAGCTTTGACGGATGTACAGGAATGGCATGATGTGGCTAATTCTCTTCCTGCTGGAAGGGTTAAGGATGCGGTTACGGGAATGGAGCTTTCTTCTTCATACAGTACGATAAAGAATAAAAGATATAATTTCCCAAAAGAGATTATAAATCCGGTAAATGGCAAGAAAGAGGTTTATAATCCGGATACCGTGGAGCTTCATTCAACGTATCTGAATAATTTCTGGGTGGTGGGGTCTCCTGACGGTTTATATGGGTATTATGACCGGCAGACGATTGCTAACTACGAGTGGTATAGAATTCATAACTATAATTTCTATAGGATCTATGCGCTTGGTGAATGGGGTAGCATCAAGACCGGTGGAGAATATCTTCATGCCTTTGATATTAATCGTCATGTCAGACCTGAGAAGTATGATTCTGCATTCCCTGTTTATATTTCAATAGATGACAACCTGTTGCCTTATATTTCAGTTTCATTCTTCCAGCTAAAGAAAGAGGAACATCAAGGCGTGTCTGTCCGCAGGTCATGTCAGATTCATGAGATATGCGCTAAAGATCCTTTTAATTCAGTCACCAAGGCTTCTGAAATGGCGAAATATTACTTAGAGAGCTTGGGGTATAGGGATGTTGTATACGTGCTTGGTGACGCGACTACCCGGAAGGGAAATACAATTGACGAGAATAAGCAGTCTTTCTTCGATAAGTTCATCGCGGGGATAAGCAAATCCTATGTTGTAAGAGAGATGATCGAGAAGTCTAATCCTTCGGTTTCTATGACGGGTGAATTTGTCAATGCAATCCTCGGAGATTATTATAGTGACATATCATTCGTTGTAGATGAAGATTGCAAACAGTCTATCGTTGATTATAATAATACCAAAAAGGATGTAGACGGAACGATTCTTAAACTAAGGGAGAAGGATAAGAAGACTGGTCAGACATACGAGAAATATGGTCATTTAACCGATTGCATGCGTTATTTTATGTATGTTGTATTTAGACGTGAATATAACGACTTCTCGCTTCGTCGTAAACGTAGCGATGTGAAAGATGATGATTTAATTTACTATAATATGAATGCAAAAATTGAAGGAAGAAAAGTCTGCTACATTATCCCTGATAGTGTTGGTAAATGTGTTGTAGCCTGTTTTGTTCTTAATCGTTACATTTTCCTGCAAGGTGTGCTTTACCTGGAGAGGTTTGATGAGCAAGCTGTAATAGACAGGGTGAATGAATATTCTCCCGACAAGGTGGTTATTGAATGCGGTAAGCAATATGCCCGTTTTATGTTGAGGCTTAGGGATAATTATGATACATGGGCATTGAAGGATAATGCTAATATAGAGGACCGTATAAATAGCAACATTCTGTATATAAAGGAGAATGTCCGCTTCCGGGAAGACGAAAGTGATGAGGCTTACAATAGCTTCCTGTATGACATTTTGGGATATCCTTCAGAGGAAAAGTCGGCTATTAATGCGCTTAGTGCGATATGCTCATATGTTTCAAGGATAAAGGATTAAAATTTTAATATTTTAATTTGGTCTAAATTAAAATAATATATATATTTGCAGTGAGGATGCCAGTCCCTTCGTGTGAAGCTGCACGAAACCCTATACGTCGTAAGGACTATAATACATATATGTAATTAGGCGTATTGTTCGTAATGACTATCAACGCGCGGGGAATGGTTATCTAGGTCAGATAATCATTCTTTTTATGTCTAATATAGGAAATTGGTTTAAAGCAATCAGGGGTATATCTACTCCTTCCATGAAGGATACTGTAAGAGCTGTCGAGCAAGATAAGGATGGCAATTTCTGGTATCTGTCTAATTTCTTAAACTCTTCCGGCTATGCTAAATTTGATTATGATCTATCTAATGACAAGGATAAATTGGACTCTTTTCGGGTATGTACCCCATTTTCTACCGTCATAAACAAGGTTGGTTCCATGTTCGCCAACGGGCGTATTTATGTAACTGACTCCGAAGGAAATGAACAAGATGGATATAATGAGATAAGAGAATTGCTGGATAACCCTAATCCGCTTCAGACGTGTTCTGGATTTTTAAAGGAGATAGAGATGTCTCTGAAGATTTTTGGGTATTGCCCTGTTTTTACGATTCGTGCGACAAAAACATCTCTCCCCCTAGCGATGTATGTCATTCCTGCTCCTATTTTCCACATGGTTTCTTCGGGTAAATTATTCCGTCAGTATAAAATAGGAGAGATTGTATCCGCGGTTTATCTGGAGTGGAATGGGATGAGGGATAGTCTTTCTGAAGAGGATTATTTCGTTATATACGACAGTTCTGTTCGCGTATCTGGGAATGGTACGGATATAGAATTTGATTCAGTAACAGATTCTTTGTCTATTCCGATAAATAACTGGCTTGCAGCCATGTCTGCAAGCCATCAGCTGATAGTCAATGGTGGTCCAAAAGGTATTATATACTCGGATTATACAGACGATATGGGGAATATTGTAATGTCTTCTACGGAAAAAGAATCCTTGGAAACCAGATTAAAGGAGAAATACGGTATTCTTAATAAATTCCCAATCCTTACCTCGAGGATTAAATTAGGCTGGATTCCTCTCAATTATGACGCGGCTCAATTGAAACTTCACGAGGAGGATGCGCGCTGTAGTAGGAAAATATGCAATGCTATAGGTGTTGATTATAGTCTTTTTGATGAGTCAAAATATGACAATAAAAACATTGCGGAGAAATCAGCCTATCAAGGTCTTATTATCCCTGACTCTGAGAAGGTTTCTGAGGCGCTAACAAAGGCCTTGTGTGATATCGGGGTTTATATAAAGTTGGACTATACTCATATCGATTGCCTTCAGAAAGACAAGAGTGCATCCTCTTCAGCTTTTCAGAAGATGTCTTCCGCTTTGATTCAATTGGTTAAGGAGGGGCATATAACTCACGATGAGGCTCGATATGAACTGGCAAAGTTCATTGACATTGATCCTGATAACCCCAAAGGTGAATTAAAAATAAATAACTCTATTGAAAATGGATAAAGCTAATAAATATAAGGGTAGGCTGGGGATGCAGTATAAGACATTCTCAATTTATTCAAAAGGTGTCAACTATGACGGTGAAAGTCGGACGATCAGCGGGTACGCATCTGTATTTGGCAATAAAGATAAAGCAGGTGATATCCTGATAAAAGGGTGCTTCTCAAAAAGTATTCAGGACCGGGGACCGGAAAGTGCGGCAAATGACAAGATAATCATGTTGTGGATGCATGACATGGAAGAACCGATTGGGAGATTTACTGTCTTGAATGAGGATGACAAGGGGCTCTATTTTGAAGCGGTAATTGATGATGTCCCGCGTGGTAATCAGACTATAAAGCAGCTTGAGTCAGGTACATTAAATCAATTTTCCATTGGGTATCAATATGTGCATGAGAAATGCATGTATGACGCTGAGAAAGATGCGTATATTGTCAAAGAGGTCTATCTTTATGAGATATCTGTTGTCTCTATTGGGTGCAATGGAGAAACAGAATATTTAGGATTAAAATCTATAGAAGATGCTGAAAAAGCTTATGAGAAATTAAATGCCGAAATATCTGAAGTGTGCTCAGGGCTGTCCGCACCCAAGCAGCAGAAGATGCAGAGAATTATATCAAAGGTAATATCACTTTCATCTTTCAAGCCGGAGAATCGAAAAGAATCATCACTTGAAGGACAGAAAGCCGATATGCACGGCAATAAGGTAAAATCAATGTTCAAAAATTTAAAATTAAAGTAAGTATGGGAAAAGAAGCGAAAAAGATTGAGTTTAAAGACTACCTTGATACTAAAGGATTGTCGGAAGACGAATCTAAAGTTTTCGATGTGTTCTCTAAAGGACTTGATGGTTATATGGAAGCCCTTTTTGAGCAGTTTATGAAAGACGAAATTGATTCTAAGTCTATGAAAGAGTCAATTGAAAATGCAACTCAGTCTATTGAAGAGTTGAAAAAAGAGGTCAAGGGATTTGCAGACAGTGAATCTATCAACGAGCGTTTGAAATCCTTTGAGGAAACTATTGTACGCATTAAGGCGGCTACTGAAAAAACAAAAGGAGGAACATATAAGTTAAAATCCATTGAAGACCAACTTCGGGAACAATTAAAAGCTTATATCACCGAAAATCAAACCGGTTGTTCTACAGTTGATTTGAAATCTGCATGTAAAGCATCTCCTGGCAATAAGCTAGAGTTGAATCTGGTAGTAAATACAAAAGATGCCGCAGTTATATCTTCTGGTTCTCTGGCTCCTCATTACGGTGTTGAGGTTGATCCGAATTTATCTGTAAATCCAAGATCTCAGACTGTAATTCGTAATTACGCAAGTGTTTCCGGGACTAATAGCAGGTCGCTTATTTATGCGGAATACGTTAGCAAGGATGGTGATGCCGCATGGGTTCCTGAAGGTGGGCTAAAGCCGTTGATGGATGCAACTCTTGCGGAAAAAACCGTTACAGCTGCCAAAGTTGCTATTGCTGCTAAATTTACAGAAGAAACTCTTTCTGACTTCCCAAGCTTTGTGAATGAGGTGCAAACAGAAATGGTGAATAAACTTGGCATAAAAGAAGAACAGGGGATCTTGACAGGATCTGGATCGTCTGGAGAAATTAAAGGGGTAGCCGCAGACATGCCAGCTTTCTCTTTGACAAACTTCTATATTGACAAGGCAAATATGTTTGATGCCCTTGTAGCGGCTTATTCTCAAATCGTTTCTACTAGCGAAATGGCTTATCGCCCTAACCTGGTATTGATGAATCCTTTGGATTACGCTTCAATGCAGTTGACGAAAGATGCTAATGGGCAGTATTTGAGACCATTCCGATACAACGATGAGTTGATCCAGGGATTAAGAGTTGAGACTACTACCGCGGTGAAACAAGGCGATTTCATCATGGGAGATTTCTCTTATTTGAACATCCGTGACTTATGGAATCTGTCAATCTCACTAGGCTGGGAAAATGACGATTTCAGAAAGAATATCGTAACAGTGCTTGCTGAAAAGAGATTGATGTGCTATATCAAGTCTCAGTATAAAACAGCTTTTGTAAAAGATAAGTTTAATACTGTAATTGAAGGTATTACAAAATCAGTTGATTAACATATGGGAAAAGAATATAACATGAATTTGACAAAGCGTTACAAGGTAACGTTTATCAAGGATGGTACAATGTATAAAACTGGAGAGGAAGTTATGGTAGGTATGCCTCTTGCCAGCAAGTTTTATGCAGAAGAGAAAATTGAAGCGACTAGCGAATTGCTAAACGATGCTAAGGCATTAGGGTGCGAAGAACTTTTCACAAAACGTAAAAAGACTAACTCATGATTATTGACGGTTCATATTTCACTGGAATGTTGAGTCTTGGCATCATTTGGGATATAGATTCAGATTCTCCGACTCGTATTGCGGAGAGGGATAACTTACAATCATATATAGACCGATATGAAAGACAATATCTTCAGCTTGTTCTGGGTGAGGATATGAGCCGTCAATTCTGGGATTACCTTTCTTCTCATTCCGCCGAAGATAAAATCGAAAAATGGGATACCCTTAAAGAGAAGCTTTCTGAAAAGGGGTATAGTCCGCTTGCTAACTATGTATATTTTCATTATGTTAGAAGATGTGGAGTAAAGCAGACTCCGACAGGGACCGTATATGGTTCAACGGAGGATCGCGCTAATCCGAATAATCTCCTTGTGTCAGCATGGAATGACATGGTAGAGATGAATGAATCTTTATTCCGTTATCTGTGTGGTAATAAAGGTTATGATGGTTTTGAGTTTGATAAGAGTATGTTGGAAGAAATAAATACAATGGGCATATGAAGTCAATCAATAATATATTCAGAGATATAGTCTCTTCCACATCCGGGATTTATGGCAAGAATATTTCCTATATGTTTGGTGATTGGGATTATATTGCCGGTATACTTACCGAATGGGCTGAATCGCCTAAAATGAGTAAATTAAGATTTCCTATTATCTGTCTTTATTCTCCATATACCGAGGATCGTACAGGAAAGGATCGTACAACGACTCTTGAACTGGCTATCATGGTAGACACCTTAAAGGATTATACGAATGAAGAACGGGAAAAGGTCTCCTTCGAAGGGGCGCTTCGCCCTATTTATGATGCGTTTATTAAAAGTATCGATAAGTCTCCTGACCTGGTGCATAAGTATAATAATAGCATTCCTCATTACTACGAAGAGAATTATCGCTACGGAAGAAAAGGAGTAGAGGCTAATGGTAAACCATTCAGAGATTTTATTGATGTAATAGAAATAAAAGATTTAAGAATAACAATCAAAAATATTAAATGTTATGGCGACAGAATTTAGAGAATGCGCCGGTGTTGCTCAGTTTAATACCGGTACTTCAAAATGTATACTTGATCCGGGAAAGGTAAAAGCCATCATCTTGGCAATGCACGGATATAAACTTCCTAAGAATGTAACCGCTGAGGCGTTGCAGGCTGCGTGTCACGATGACAGACCGGCTCGTATCTTTCCGATCAAGACGATTGTTGAATATGCTCCGTCTGGTGGAGAGGCCAACAAAGGTGCTACAGGATATGGGCCTAACAAGGTTACATCCTACTCAGCGAAAGATGACGTATGGACGCTGGAGGATTTCGATTCAAGTCTGAAGGCTAATATCATGGCCGCAAAAGGAGTTGCTTTTGATGCCTATTTCGTGGACGAGAATAACGTTGTGTATGGAATGAATGATGGCACCGAGGAGCTGGCGGGAATTCCCTTGTCCGGAGTTTATCCGGGCGGTCAGGACTGGGATTCTTCCGGAACGGAGGCAAACCTGACTATCGGTACAATGTTCAAGGACTATGAAAAGTACGTGAAGAACGCCGATTACCGGGTGTATAAGTTTGACGTAGTAGAAGCTTTGACAGGGCTTGTTTATGTCGAATTGGTAAAAATAGATTCCGGAGAAAACAATTATAAGCTGAAAGAACATTTCGGTAATCTTGATGTCACATCTTTCTTTGGGCCGGCATTAAGCGAAGGTGCTTCTACTTGCTTTAATGGTGCAACTGCCGTTACTTATGCAAATGGTGTTCTTACGATAACTGCTTCGGGTGCGGTTTCCCTGAAATCTCCGAAGATTCTTCAGGAAAATGGTGTTGTCGGCATTGAACAGTGGGTAGAATGAAAGTAGAAGGAGTTAACTTTGTCGATGAAGAAGTTAAGAAAATGAAGAAAAAAGAATTCATCAATAAACATAAGACTTCTTTCTTTCTTGATAGAACAGAAACTGAAAGAGAAAATATCCTCTCTGATATATATGACAGGATTGTTGGTGTCAGATCTCCTTTAGGGGATATTTAAATTTTTTGTTCATAATTCGGGGAGGTGAAATGCCTCCCTTTTTATTCTATGGGTACAATAAAGGATTTAGTTGATGGTTTTGCGATCCTCGTGGATGGCTTCGACGGAATGCTCCGTAAAACGATGGAGGAGAGCCGCGGTGATGTGTATGACCTCGTCATTGATCAGTTGTATTCCGGTGTAAACGGAAGAGATAAGCCGCTTCGTCCTACCTATTTGTATGATCCGTGGTTCAAGGGTGATGAGGCTGGTGGATGGAAAAACAACGGCAGGGGCTATGCGATGTGGAAAAAAGAGGAGCATCCTCCTACGCCTTCTTTCCAAGGTTATCCTCCCAGGGATATTTATACACCTAACTTGATTATTACCGGTGAATTCTATAGTTCGATTCGCGTGAATGTTTCATCTGAGGGGTTGAAGATCGGGAGTGATACTACAATGGGTAAAGATATAGAGAGAAAATATGGAAGTATTATCTTCGGTCTCGGTCAAAGATCCAGAAGTTATTTTGTTGAGTACGTCCTAAGTCCTGCGTTAAAAGAATACTTCTCAAGATTTGGTGTATTATGAGTTGTTGGTGTCAAGGCAATAAACGGCTTGCTTCTATAGAGAAAATGCGGGAAATCGCAAGAAAGGCTGCTAAAATGGAACAATCTGTGTTTGTCCTAATAGAAAAGCCGGATGGTACATATTATTTTGTCAAAGACGGAGAGGATTATGCCGGCACTTTTATTGAGTATGTATATCCGTAATACGACAAAAAGAACAGAATTTGTGTTATGTGGTCAGAAAAATTACGGGTATTATACAAAAACAACAGGAAATATAGAACAAATATATGCTGCTGCAAAAAAACAAAATAATTGTTTGTCGAATAGCAAAAACTTATTATATTTGCAGTGCGATGCAGCTTGGGGGAGCGCAGATAAGATATTAAGTATTTCCATAGAGTTGGGAATATATGAACAGTGCCGAAAGATCCTCAAGCGTTCGGCGCTGTTTTTTGTATTCCCGTGTGTGAAAGGGCACACTGCGAAAATTGTATGAATGATATTCAGATTTTCAATGATGACTTGGCATCAATCGCCTTAAAAGCAAAAGAAACAAACGAAGTCCATGTTTATGAGCATCCTTTATTTGGAAAGGTTCGCATGTTTGTAGAAAACGGTAAGACTTGGTTCTGTGGAATGGATATTGCTTCTTCTTTACAGTATGCAAATCCATCAAAAGCAATTATAGACCACTGTAAGCCAGCCTCCATAACGATTCGGGAAGTAGGGGTACAAACAGGTTTAAGAGCCGATGGGACTCCGGCTATACAAATGAAGAACATGAAGTTTATCAGTGAAGGAAACATTTATCGTTTAACAGCCAAAAGTCAAATGCCAAAAGCCGATGAATTTGAAAGTTGGATATTTGATGATATTGTTCCTTCTGTGATGCAGACCGGAAGTTACTCCGTCAAGCCATCATTGCCTAAAACTTACCTTGAAGCTCTCAAAGAACTGGTTGTAGTTGTCGAAGAGAAAGAGCGTTTAGCATTAGAAAATACGACTATGAAACCCAAGGCGGATTATTTCGACAGGCTGGTAGATAGGAAGTTGCTGACTAATCTGCGCGATACGGCAAAAGAGTTAAAAATACCTCAAAATAAATTCATCTCTTTGCTGTTAGAGAACAAATATGTCTACCGTGATACAAAGCGTAGATTGAAGCCTTATGCTGATCATACTCCATCTTTGTTTGAATTAAAAGATTATGAACATAATGGACATACCGGAACGCAGTTGCTTATTACTCCAAAAGGGAAAGAGACATTTCGGTTGATGTTTAGCGCATAAGAATTGTACAAATTAAAATGGAGAAATAATTATGGGAAAATTTTCATTCTATGAGCTGTTGCATAAAATAGACGATGATAGTAATTTAGCGCGTTGTTTTAACGAAGCATTGAGAAAACTGGGTATTGTAAGGATGATTACATCTCCGTCTACATTTGAAAGAATGTCAGAGGATGCAGATCAACATTGTATTGATTTGTTTTATGAATCTTGTTTGTGGGAAATGTATTTGCATGGAGTCATATCAAAACTACATGGCTGGCAGGCTGCTATAGATAAATATTTAAAGGAATTTGAGGGCAGTTGGAAGTATTATGCCTCATATAAGCGAATAGAATCAATCAAAGAATACGGCGGGGAGGATGAGGATTATGACGACAATGGCAATATCCGGATAGTGAATCTTTCCAATAAAGATCTGGAACACTATACGATTATCGGTGATTTGATTCAGAATGACTGGCGGGATATTGTGCAAGAGACAAAGCCAGAGCACCTGGACGGGTTGCTAGCGGCCCTTCAGACTCAGGGTGAGATGTCTATAACTGATATTGTCGCAAAGATAACAGGTCAGGAGATTCCTGTGTACAGAGAAGATGAAAAAGGTAAGATGGTTGAAATGTCTTTTGCTGATAAAGCTCTTTTGAAAGTTTCTAATAAAAGTAATGCGGAAGAATTGGCTATTGTCATATTGTTTGCTTGTATTAGCATTCAGTCGATAATCGAAGAGTTGAAGTCTCTTGATAAATTCAAAGATAATAACGGAAGGCTTATGTCTGTCTACAGGGATGTAGGATGTCTATTATCTATGAATTTTAAAGAAATGAGGGTGGTTGATAGTTTTTCTCAGAAGAAGTAGGTTTAATTAATAAAAAGGGTAGCCACAAAGCTACCCTTCCCTGTCGATTGGCGTCAACTTCAGTGCCGGACCGAAATCCCCGACCTATTATGTATGATTAATCCCGACCTTCCTTTCATTTCTCATTCGCTGGCTGTCGGACATACATATCCGGCACCACGAAGTTTTCAAATGATAGCTCTTACCGTTCCGATATACTGTCCGGTTATAAAACCGGTGCAACGGAAGGGTTTTCCCGCAATGAGTACATAGTTTTAATTCTACTCCGTCTGTTATAACTCGGTTCCTGGGCTTTCGCTTCACTAAATTACAGGATGCACATTCCTTTTCACCGTATCTTCGACAATAGGCTATAGACCGTTCGCCGCATTTGGCAAAATGAGTGCAATCTGGTCGGGGTGATGTTTGATGTATATTCATTATCGTATTTAATTTGCTTTAATTAACTCGCATCCGGTTTTCTCCTTTGCGCGTTCTAAAAATGTTTTTGTATTCTCGTTATCGACCACTACCCATATTCCTGTGCATCCTATTGTTCTAGGTTTCTGAAACAATAGATCGCAAGGTTGTCCATGATATACCCACAGAAACGTAAGCTCTGATAGGTACATATTGTCTATCTTGATGATATATTTAGCGGGTATATCCATATTTTTTATATTTAGGAGGATTCCTCCTCGGTGATACATTGCTAGTCGTAATAGATCATTTGGAGTGCTTAAGTGTTCTTCCTTTGGTGAAGTCGTATTCAATAACCTTTCCTGTTTGCTTAATTCTTCCGGAAATGGATTGATTACTCCTTAGGAGCTTGGCTATTTCGTTGCGAGTAACTCCGTATTCCATTAACATCTTAACTACTGTATTATATGCGCGGATGATTTCTGCATTCTCTAGCACGATATCAGAATTTCTCATAACCAAGCGATGTATTTCTTTTTTGCAATCTTCCATTTCATGCAATAGACTCATGATCTCAGCTCCCCTATTTCTTAGTTCTGTTGTGAGGTTGACATGGTCATTATATAAATGATCGTACTTTATTTTTAGGTCGTTGTAAGCCTTATCCGTAGTAAGTGATTTCATGTGTTTATCTTTTATAAAATAATGTTTCTCCATTTTTTCTGAATGTGTAGTAGCCAGCTATGAGGCTACCAAGTATTATAATGATCTCTAGCATGATATTATGTTTTAATAGTTATTACATACTGATTGATATATTGCCGAAGCTCTCGTTATTTCAACGGACTCTGTAGTTATTTCTATTGCAGTATATTCTTCATATTTGAATATAGTTGTGGCTGTCCGGCATTGAAACGGACTGCGATAAATGTGTAATGTGATTAGGCGGCTGGATTCATCTCACCTTTTATTTGCTTGATGGCTTTCTTCACATTCCAATCATTTTCGTATAGGGCTATGATGAATCGCCTGCCTTTCTGCGTCCAGACCGTATATGTGTTGGTGTGGGTATTACCTCTTTCGCTCGTGAAAATGTTGGTCCTTACATCGTGCATTCCCCATCTGTCATACGGAGCTTTCGACAGCCATTGGTCGGACTGTTTGTATTGTATACCAAGCTCTTTCAGTTTGCTGTTGAGCTTTTCCGCATTCATCCCTATCTCCTTAGCTACCTGTGTAGTGGTCAGAGTGTTGACCGATTGTAGGTGGGTGTCGTAGTAGTTGACCTTGGGGGCGGCCTGTGTAAGCTCTTTCTGTTGGAGTTCGATAGTTTCTTGCTGCTGTTGGACTTCTAATGCAAGAGTTTGATTTTTCTCGTATTGGTCTGCCCATGCACGGGCGGCTTCTGCCGGATTGTTGAAATTTGGAAGTTGGGGTTGAAGTGATGCGCTTCCAGTAGTTAATAGCTCTTTAATGCGGTCGTTGCACCATATGGCAAAGGCTGGAGACAGCCAACGAGCAAATTCTAAAGCAACATCTTCGTGCATCCAAGTACCCTGCTCTTTGTTTCCGCCTTGTTTTATTTCTACCAAAGCCGTTAGGGGAATTGTCCTAACGCTTGATAATGTGGATAAAAACTCTTTGGTCGACTTGTTGTATAGCCAATCTTTGGCAAGTTTTCCAAATGGTTTTGCCATTTCCGTAGCGTTAACCATAACACTATCGCCTTTTTGGAATGTGATAGGACTTCCATTGTACTGGAAGATTTGATTTTGAGAATTGTCGAACATAACAATAATAAATAAAAAAGTGCCATCGCCTGTCCCGCTGTTCAACACATTCTCAAATGCTGTGAGTACATTAATACTTCACACGGGGGTACGATAGCACCTAAATATCTTAAGTGAGGTCATAAAAATAACCTGCACGCTATATGCAAGTTCACGACCTGCATTTGAGAATATAAATGTTGAACACTGCAAACATACTCATAAAATTCTAATTATGCAAATTAATCGGTTAAAATCGCTTGAATAATCAAACTATTTTCGTACATTTGCGTTGTCAATACTTGGAATATGGGCAATTGGAGTGAAAAACAGGAAGAAAAGAAGGAACGGAAAGAGAAAGATAAGACAAGTAGAGAAATACTCGGAAAATATTTTTATGACTTGTCTAAACTTTCCTTTGGAGCTATGGTTTTAGGAGTTGTAGTACCATGGTTTTCTGAATCCGATAAAGAAAGCTATTGGCTTCTTTTATTAATTGGGCTTTTTACAACGGCTTCGTTGGCATATTTTGGATATAAAGTAATAAGGAGGTAGATTATGGAAGGATTGATTATAATTTTAGGAGGGGTAGGCGTTGTTGCTTTTGGCTTAGCGATTTGGATCAATACAAAATCCGGTAAAAAATGGCTTGCTAACTTATGATATTGTAGGTAGGTGCTCGTAACACCTACCTTTTTTATTATGATCTATCACAAAATATCCGAATTAGAAAAAATAGTGGATGAAAATTAAAGAAAAGTAAAAGAATATTTGCTTTTTTGTGTGTTTGTATGTTATTTTGTTGCATTGTATAACATAAAACACATGTGATTATGAAGAACTTTATTATTTTATTTATTTTATGTATTAATTCGGTGTATTCTTTTTCTCAAATAAAAATAGCTCAGCATGTAGAGAGGGTTTTTAACGAAGATCAAAAATATGATAGTTTAGTTAATTATCCAGGTGAAAATATTTTTTCTTTAAAGGGGGAGGATTTATATGTACTGCCACCGTTTGGTGCTTCTTCTAAGGAAAGAGGTTATATGGGGTTTTATGATTCATACAAGCCTCATTCAAAACATTATAAAAATGTAGGTAGTATTTTTACGCCAGCAGAATTAATAGAAAGTAAAATATTTAAAGTTGTTGATGTTAAATATAGAAAAGCAGAATATCCTGAAACTCCTTATGTCGGAACGGGACTTTCTAGCGAGCATATCTTTTTTTTGGCGTTGAAATGTGATAATATACAAGATACAATTTATTACGAATACACAGGAGTATCTGTGACTTTCCCATTTTTATGCATGGGATATTATGAAAAGTTGAAAGAAAGAACTATTGGTGCTGAATTTTATTACAAAAAACGCTTAAATAATACAACTAAGGATTATAAAACTGGTGAGAGCATAGAATTAATACCGCTAAGTTTGTGGAAATGTATTGATGTTGTATTTGATGATAATTTAGGGAAAATGAGCTTAATATTAATTAATGGAAATAATACAATAATAGAGGCTAATGATTATATACACTACTATATGATTTCTAAATCTAAGGGGGATATATATAAAAAGAAATATGGAGATATGTATATTACTGCGATGAATAATATGATAAAGGTAGGGATGGCTAAAGAATTGGTAGAAGTGGCTTGGGGGGAGCCTGATAAAGTAAACATAACTCCTGATTTGGAGCAATTGATCTATAGAGGAAAATCTGGAATGAAATGTGTATATATAAAAAATGGGAAGGTTTCTTATTTTAATTAGTTTTCAATAATAAAATTAGATAATAAACTCATGAAATGTTAAAATGATGGAAATAATAACTATAATCGGAGTTGTGCTTGCTATCATACCTATTATCTACCAATTCTATCTTAAGCCTAAAGAAAAATTTTCTCATTTGAAAATACAATTTAGGGCTACTCAAAGATTGTCTCTGCAAGTTCAAGCGGAATTGAGGGAGTTTATAGAAAAATATGATGCAGAAGATCAGTTTCTAAAGCCGGGGATAACTTATCAAGCTTACTTGGCGCAGATGGAAAGGTCTTTTGATGAAAACTTGTCTGATCGATTATTAAAAGAAGTAGAGTCTCTTAAACCTTTGGATAATACTATTGATTCAATGCTAAAAAGTTTAGAGACGCAATTTGAAGCATTATCTCAAATAGATGCCCAGTTGCGTACTATTTTGAATTCCAATCCCAAATAACACAATATAATTATGAAAAATATTTTCCCGCCCCGCTCCAATTAAGGTTCGGGGCTTTTTATTTTCCAAAAGTTAAATTTTCATATTGCATTGAAATATATTTCCCAAAAGTTACACTATAATGAAACTTTTGTTATTTTTGTACCATGAAACGTAAGATAATAACATACGGAGGATATTTTGAGAGATTTATTTCCACGCTTTCGGATAAAGAAATAAAGAAGCTGGATTATATAATCTCTTTATTGGAGTCGGAGGATCGACTACCGGTTAAGTTCATAAAATTTCTGCGTGATGAATTGTATGAATTGCGTATGGAATATAATAGTAATATTTACAGGGTGTTTTTTATCTTTGACGAAGGTAAAATAGTTGTTCTTTTTAATGGCTTTCAGAAAAAGACGCAAAAAACGCCCAATAATGAAATTGAAAAGGCATTAAAAATAAAGGAGGAATATTATGGAGACAAACAATCATCAAATAAATGATTATAGTGCTGTTCTTGAGCGCAAATATGGGAAAGAAGGAACCGCAGAGCGTGCAAAATTTGACGAAGAAGCATATTCTTTCTATACTAGTCAGATATTGCTTGATGCAAGAAAAGAAGCTAAGGTTACACAATCCGAGCTTGCGGAACGTATCAATGTGACCAAATCCTATATATCACGCATTGAAAAAGGTGTAATGACACCAAGCGTAGCTACCTTTTATAGGATTATGAACGCACTTGGCATGAGGGTTGAAGTCGTTAAACCTATACTATGACGAGTGAAGGAAATAGGCGAATCGCTATGAATGCAAAGGAAGAACTTAAAAAGTGGAAAGATGATTTTGCTAAGGCAAAGACCGAACAAGCAAAATTAGAGCACAAGAAGCGCTTTAATACGTATGTGAACTCTTTATCATCTGCCGGGGAGTCAACAACAAAGAAGATTCTCGACACTATAAAGAATATCGGAGCGGAGTTACAATCTGCTACTTTATAAATTCAAAGCTTTTAAATTCAAAAGAGGAGCCGTGAACCAATAAAGGGACGCGGCTTTCTCGCATTACTTCACCTTTATTTTTACCAACATCTCTCTCTTATTCTTATTCATTCTAAATAGCTTGTAAATTTCCTCAAATCTTCCTATATTTGTGCGGAAACCGTGTCAAGTGGCCCGGTACTTAATTCGAACGTTATGGCAAATGAATTAAAAATCACGGATTTGGTAGATCAAAAAGCTTTAGATCAACTAACTAATCTTCAGAAAAAAATCACTGAAACATACGACCATTACAAGGAAAAGGCCAACGAGATGGCCAAGATTACATTTATAAAGCCTAACACCCTTTCGGAACTGTCGGATAAGTCAGCGACGTATAATAAGACTCTTGCAGAACTCGCTGTAACTCAAAATAAACTGGCTGTTCTTCAGAAAGAGCATGAATCCGTCCTAAAAAAAATAGAAGAACAAACTCAAAGGAATGTTGCTCAGATATTAGATGAGGCCAAAGCAAATGAATTAAATGCTGCGGCTGAGTTGAAGGCGCAAAAGGCTGAAACTGAAAGGCTGAAACAGCAAAGAATGCTTAACCAAGAGAAAAGGAAAGCTAAAATAACCACCGAGGAAGCCATCGCCTTAACCAATAAAGAGGTGCATTCCATTAATGAAGCAAAAGAGCAAAATAAACTATTACGTATAGCTGTTGCTCAGGTAACTGATGCTGAAGACAAAGACAATAAAATTAGGCAGCAGTTAAATGGGCAGATAGCAAAGAATACTGAGTATATACGTTTCAATTCCGATGCATATACCAGGCAAAAAATGGCTATTGGCTCTTATAAAAATGAGATAAAGGCCGCATTGGTGGAATTAAAGAATGGCAATAGTACATTTAAGAATTTGGGAATTGTAGCAAAAGGGTTTGGCGGTATTCTTAAGTCTAATGTTAGTGCAGGCCTTGCTGAAGTACGAATCGGTGTCGGCTCAATGATAAAAGGGATGGTGGGCGCACAAGCCATAATATCGGGCTTTCAAAAATTAATAGGACTATTTAAATCTGGAATCCAATCCATTGTTGATTTTGAAGCAGCTAATAGCAAATTAGCCGCTATTTTAGGCACTACATCGGATAGGATCAAGGATTTAACCTTGGATGCTCAACGATTAGGGGCGACAACTAAATATACCGCATCAGAAGCGACTAATCTACAGATAGAATTAGCTAAATTAGGTTTTACTAGAAAGGAGATTCTCCAATCAACAGAAGGAATCTTAAAATTTGCTCAGGCTACTGGAGCTGATTTGCCAGAAGCGGCAGCTTTAGCTGGTGCGGCATTGAGAATGTTTGATGCGGAAACTAGAGAGACGGAACGTTATGTATCTGCAATGGCAGTTGCGACAACGAAAAGTGCATTATCTTTCTCTTATCTGCAAACGGCAATGCCTATTGTCGGTCCGGTTGCCAAGGCTTTTAATTTTCAAATAGAAGATACTTTAGCTTTGCTTGGTAAACTTGCGGATGCAGGATTTGACGCTTCTATGTCTGCTACTGCGACTAGAAATATTTTGTTAAACCTGGCAGATGGAAGCGGTAAATTAGCTAAAGCTCTTGGAGGGCCAGTAAGAACATTGCCTGATTTGGTAGCCGGTTTAAAGAAATTGAAAGAACAAGGCGTTGATTTGAATACCACGCTGGAGTTAACAGATAAACGTAGTGTTGCTGCATTCAATGCTTTTTTGACGGCTGCTGATAAAATAGTCCCTTTAAGAGAGCAAATAACTGGTGTTACTGGAGAGTTAAATGACATGGCCAATACTATGGGCAACAATGTTCAGGGTGCAGTTGCTGGATTATCATCTGCATGGGAGGCTCTTATGCTATCATTTAGTAGTGGAACTGGTCCTGCCAAAGGTTTTATAGATTGGGTAGCGGCTAGAATAAGACAAATAGCAGACTTATTAAAAGAACCAGAACAGCGGACAGGGGAAACGGAGGCGAGACTTGAATTAGATGCGCAAAAAGAAGTGCAAACTAAAATGGAAATTCAGGAACTGGAGTTCCAGAAAAAAGTGGAAGAGTTAAGGAAAGAGTACAGGCAGAAATATTTAAATCAAGGTGTGAAAGAAGAGATTGCAAATGCTAATGCAATAAAGGAGGCACAAATACAAGCTGCAAAAGAAACCTTAGATTCTTTGGAAGAAATCAGAAAAAATCAAAAAGAGATATCTGCTGTAGACGAAAGAAATCTAAAACATGCAAGAAATGCATATACTCAATCGTTAAAAAATTGGGAAAGTACTACATTTCTAGGAATAAACTTTAAAAACATGATAGCAAAGGCAATTCGCTATGAGACAGATGAAATAAAGCAAGTTAATAAAGCGTTTGAATCTTTTGCTAATATAAAATTCGACATAACGAAAACCCAGGCTTATAATGATTCTCTTGATGAAATGATAGAGAAAATGAAGCTTATAATTACTCCCCCTAAAGAAGGAGGTGGAGGTACTACTTTAACAGATAAAGAGTTGAGGGAACTTGAAAAGCAACGCAAGGAACGTCTCCGTATCCAAAAAGAATACCAGCAATCAGAAATAGACTTGATGGATGAAGGTTTGGGTAAGGAATTGGCAAAAATCCGTTTAAACTATACACAACGCATTGCAGCCGTTAAGGGTAGTACTCAGGAAGAGATAAAAACCAGGGAAAATCTTGCTATCGCTATGGAGGATGAATTATATAAGAAGATTTATACCTATAACAGAGATAAAGAAAAGGTCAATCTTCAAAACAGGTTGGATGCTCTTTCTACTAATTCACAAGATGAGCTTGATCAGCGCTTGAGTCTCCAGCTTCAGATAAACGAGATATTAAGAGAATCAGAAGTTGAGGCCGCAAAGAAAACAGGAGAAGATATAAATGCTATCAACGAGAAGTATAATAAAAAAGCTAGTGATATCGCAGTGAAAGGTGCTCTTGAAAAGGCTGGTTTGATTGAGAAAAATACAGCAAGAGAAACGAATGCGGTCAAAAATGGTGCAGAAGATCAGCTTCGTGCGTTAGAGTTGAGTTACCGTAAAGGGGAAATTAGTGAAAGGGAATATCGTCAGCAGACATATGAGATAACTAAAAAATCTGTTGAAGCGCAATTGGAACTGCTGATAGCACAACTAGAAGCGGAATTGAAGGTTCTTGATCCGGCCAGCGAGAAATCCGAAGAAATAAGAAAGAAAATCGAGTCCTTAAGAGCCGATATACGTAAACTGAAAGGGGAAATAGAAGATTTAACATACGACAAAGAGGTAGAAGATCGAGGAAAGTGGGCAGACGGTTTTACTGACGCACTTTCGAATATGAAGAGTGCCGCTGAGGAATCCTTGGGCGAAACAGTTGGGATATTCGGGTCTTTTTATAGTGTAGTTGGAAAATTGACCAAACAATTTACGGAAACAGGCAGCTTTTCATTGTCTAAATGGTGGCATGATATGGAACCGGGAGAAAGGGCTGCTGTGATACTAGAGGCATATGCGGAAATGTTTAATGGAATAACTTCTATGGTGACTTCTGCCTTTGATGCTCGTATCGAACAAATAGAGAAAGAACAGGAAAAGAATGAAGAAGCCGCAGAGGAAGAAAAGGAGCGTATTGAGGATATGGTAAATAGTGGAGTTATCACCAAAGAAGAAGGTGAGGCTAGAAAGCGTGCCGCAGAAGATACAACGGCTCGGAAAAACAAAGAATTGGACAAGCAAAAAGCGGAACTGGAACAGAAACAAGCTAGATGGCAAAAGGCTAACTCAATAACTCAAGCAACAATTTCCACAGCTCTGGCAATAATGCAGGCATATGCACAAGCCGGGCCTTTTGCCGGTCCCGTATTTGCGGCTATTATAGCTGCTATTGGAGCTGCTCAAATAGCCATGATCGCAGCCCAGCCCATTCCCAAATATGCAAAGGGGACAAAGGACAAATCTCACCCAGGAGGTTTGGCTATTGTCGGTGATGGCGGCAAGCGAGAGGTTATTCTTACGGATAGCGGAGCTTATATCACCCCATCTGTTCCTACTTTGGTTGATATGCCTAAGCATGCTGAGGTCATCCCAGATATAGTTGATTACAAAAAAATGGCTCTTCGCTCTGACGCAATGATGCTTGATAAGATGAGGCGTGACAAAGGAGATCCCGTCATAGTTAATGTAAATAATGACTACAGCAGACTGGAGAGACGGTTTGAGGACGTGTATGGAGAAAATCGGAAAATGGTTCGATATATGAAAAAGATGGCCCGTTCCGCAGAGTATCGCTATCTGGACAGTAGATTATAACTTATCATTATAAATAAATCATCGTGTGAAGGAGCACGTTACAGAATTATGGAAAACTTTAAAGAATTAATTCCTATCAGAGAAAGCAATGGCAAAAGAGCCGTTAACGCACGTGACCTACATGCTTTTCTTGAAAGCAAGAGAGATTTTTCCAATTGGATTAAAGATAGGATTAAAGCCTATGATTTTATTGAAAATCAGGACTATCAGGTTTTCAACAATTTTGGCGAAAACCCAAAAGGTGGGCGCCCGTCAATTGATTATGCTATTTCAATCAGCATGGCAAAGGAATTGTCTATGATTGAGAATAACGAACGCGGCAAACAAGCTCGAAAGTACTTCATAGCCTGTGAAGAGCATAAACATGAGCTTTCTCGTAAAGAGCTTGCGCTTATGGTCATTCAGGCGGAAGAAGAGAAAGAGAGGCTTCAAATGGAAAATAAGCATACAAAAGCCTTGCTGGAACAGAAACAAGAACAACTGGATGAATCTAAAGAGTGGTTCTCTATTAAACGATACGCAAAAGAGAATGGTTTAAACTGGAGAAAAATAAATTGGCGGGCATTGAAAGCTTTGTCTTTCGAACATGGATATGATGTGAAAAAGATATTTGATGCCAACTATGGTCAAGTCAATATCTATCATATCGATATTTTTAATATGTACCTCTCACATTAAAATACCCATAATGCTATACAATGATTTAGACAAAATTCCCCTGGACATCTTTATTGACGTCTTTTTAGGAGAAAAGAGAAAACTCATAATAGGCGGCAATCATTCAGAGGAAGAACTGGAATCACAGGCCTCAATGCTCATATCTGAATATATCGAAATTGTAGGTGGAGCTTCTGTTTCTGGTGAAATCTTGAAAAAGAGTAATCTGATCAATCTTCATATAAAAGTTGAATGTATGAGGATTGCGGAACTGATGGCAAATCGGGGAGAATGGGATGAAGTGGTTAATATCTTAAGATCCTTTGGATATCAGCTATTCCCGTCTGAACATGAAAAAATTAGAAAGCGGATATCGGCTATAATGTCGCAGAGTCGTTATCTGATAGAGAGCTATAACAGCAAAAAGACGGAAGAGCAATCTTTCAAAATGGATAAAAATTACTTTGCCAGGGAAAGAGTTATGGTCATGGCTCATTTTGGAATGCAGATCCGCAAGAATGAGATTACTGCAAAAGAATATGCCTTTATGGTTAAGCGTATGTGTGACGATGTAAAATCAATAAAACGCAAGTAGCTATGTACTTTAGATGTCAGATTTTAATAAATGGAATATCCTACGAAGCAACGGATGATCTCAAGAACTGGGATGATTTTGAACTTGCTTATAAAAGAAGTAATTATGACGGAGTACTTCGTTCTTTTAGCACTAAATTTGAGTTTGTAAACCGGTCTTATAATTTGTTGAAGGAAGAATATTCAAAGAATTACCTTTCTTCCAGTGCCGGTATAGCTTTTTATAAAAGAAACAATAGCTGGAACTGGGATAAGGTATTTCAGTGCGCTTTAGATTTTTCCTCTTATTCGGATGATGGATATACAATCTCTATTAACGCAATTGATGATACGCTGGCCGCTATTATTAAAGCTAAGAGAAATATTCAGTATGAGTATCCGGTGTCTGAATTAAAGCCTCAATCTCTTTATTATGACGGTCTGAAGTTCCAGTATGAAGCTAAATATGTGTCAGGAGGAACAACTGTAGAAGATGATGCTAACCTTCAGTATATCGAACATTATGGACCTCTTCTTCCGGGGGGAGAGGGGAAGCCTATTGTGTTGGGCTTTCCTTTGTATATACTAGATAATAGCGAACTCCCGAAGCTGAATTCTCCATTGGTTTTTACAGATGAGCCGTTTTCGAGTGATGGGGGTGTGCAGCCCTTTGCAGAAGCGCTTTCTGATATTAATATCACAATAAAACTGTCATTTTCGTTTTATGTGATTGGAAGCACCAGCAATGGAACTGTATCTTCTCAGATTGTATTATATATACAAAGGGCTGACGGAGCACTCGAACAGAAAATGAGGGCTCAACATATAGCCGGGAACTCCCCTACTTTTGTTAATGAAAATATAACTTCAGTTCTTCATAAAGGAGATACTGTCAGGATGGAACTGGAATTAAACAATTCAGTAAGACCTGTGGCAATGACATGGACTACTTATCTGAGAGGCTTCTCTTTATCTGTAAATTTCCAATCCCGTATCAATCCTGTCAATATAGATGTCCTTCTTTTGACCACTGTTGCAGAAAAGCTCCTTGAAAGCATGACAGATAGCAGTGATTATAGCGTAGATATATACAATTATGTACCTGGTGGAATTACCCGGAGTCGACTCTCTTCGTGTTTTATAATGCCGGCAGAAAGTGCAAGAAATCTTCCTAATGCAAAGCTATACACTTCCTTCAAGAAATTTTGTGAGTTTATGGAGGCTGAGTTTGGCTATGTTCTGGTTATAGAAGGGAACAACGTTACTTTTATTCATAGATATGCATTGTTTGACAATTATGTCGTAAAAGACCTTTCAGATCAGATAAACGATTATGAATATAGCGTCAATTCCTCTCTTGTCAACACTTCCGTAAAAGTTGGATATGATAAGCAGGATTATGACAGTATCAATGGACGTGATGAGTTTCGGTTTACAAATGAATTCTCAACAGGATTAAAACTGACGGATAATACTCTTTCTTTCATCAGTCCTTACCGGGCGGACGCGTATGGAATAGAGTTTTTGGTTCAAAAGCGAGGGGAAGATACCACCGATAATGATAGCGATAATGATGTTTTTATCGTAGGTTGTCAATATGCAACTTCGGCAGAGAATGGTAATCTGTTATTAGACCGTCCGTACAGCCCTAGTCAGTTGCTGGGCCTGATCAGTCCTGATACAATGTTTAACGTAGAATATTCGCCTCGTTTTATGCTGGAAGCAAATAAGGCGTATATAGGCGCATGCACAAATATGCTTAAGTTTACTTCTTCTGATGGTAATAGCAATGTCTCAATTGCGGGAATAAAAGAAACCGATGATTTTCCTATAGATAATCGTTTGTTTACGGTAGGTGAGGTAGACGTTGAGACAAGTGAAGTGGATGTTCCTTCGAATTTATCTGGATTAATCTCTCTTGATTATAATGGAGAGACCGTACGTGGATATATTAAAGAGATGAAGATTAATGTCGGAAAGACCGAATCGGTAAGATATTCTCTAATTGTGAAAGAGATAAAAAGCTGATAAGTTATTGTAATTGTTATAATAATTAGTATATTTGCATTGCAGTGTCAAGTGGCACTTAACCCATAAAAGAACGAAAAGACCATATGATTAAAATCGGTGACATCTGTCCATTGTTCTTTTCTCCATTAAAGAACAAATTTCAGCAGGATATAGACTATACCCAGCGCTTTCATACAAATGACAACATTCTAGTCCAGGTATTTTCGAATGATCCCAGCCATTCTGTTACGGCTTATTTACGCAATTTAGTATCAGGCAATCAAATACCCGTTTCTTTTTCTGAATATCAGGTGAATGATACGATAAAAATGTATTATTCCGCAATAACAGGACTTCATGATGCTGTATATGTACTTGAGGTAGCGGATGCTTCTGGCAATTTCTATGCTGTTAGCGAGCCCTTCTCAATCTGTTCTGATAGCCTCATTTTGGATGAGACATGTCTTATTAGATGCTCTCACAAAGATAATAATTCTCCTTTTGACAATATCTTCTGGCCTGGTGAAGATCAGTTGTTTTTTGAATTCAGAATAGAGGGAGGATTCAAACCGAACGGTTATTCTGCAAAAGTTGAGAATGAGCAATTCCGAAACCAAAAGCAGGAAATTATAGAATTATATTCAGTTCCGTATGATACGTTCGCGTTGTCATGTGGCAATTCTTCTGGCATTCCTTATTGGTTCATTCAGTTTATAAATAAGGTTTTATGCCTTTCTGACTTTTATGTAAATGGTGTTGCTTATGTGCGTTCGGGAAATTCTGTTCCTGAAGTGACTCAAATATCTGAGGATAGCCAAATGTTCTGGAGTTCGGTTTTATTGGAAAAGAGAGAGAATGATCTTTCTGGATTAGGCGGTATACCCGGTGGTTCGTCAGCGATTAATCTTGTTGGGTTTAATATAAATAATCCCAAAGAGGGGGAGATGTTACAGTATGATTCTTCCCAATTAGCTTTTGTAAATACTGACAAAATTGAAGTGTAATGAAGAAGAAGGTAACAAAAGAGTTATGGTATGGAAGTGAGATAGACAAGGATGGCAATCCGGTATATCCTCCGTTGGCACCTTCTGAAGCAAGGCATTTAGAAGGATTGAATCAAGGGGAAGTATATATACATAACAGAGATGAAGATCCTAAAATCATTATTGTAACTGATAAAGGAAACGTAAAAGAAATTGGCGGAGATGGTGAAGCGCTAGAGAAAAAATATATACGAAAGGATCAACCGGATGGTACCGATTTCCTATTAAGTGCTAACGGTGGTCTTGTAGTGCGTGGCGGAGAATTGATAGAAGAAACAGAAGATTCGTTAATTGAAGAATTAGAATATGGCAATACTAAGTAACGGTAAGTTCTACGGATTTCTTTGTTCTGTGAAAGCGACAGGACGTAAGTTGTCGAACGGCGTAAAGGAATACGTCGAAGACTTCGTGTCCGGATTTGCCGGTCATGGATGGAAGCTGTGGGAGTATATCAAGGGCAAATGGAAGCTGGAGATAGACAGTCTTGTTGTTCGCGAGACAATGGTCGTTTTTGAGCTTCTTATTCAGAAGATCCGCGCGGTGAAGGGTGCACTGGGTATCACTCAGGCATGCGGTCGTATAAAGACTGCCACGCTGGATGAGTCCGGACAAAACTGGCTGGTCACCATAGAGGATGAGATGTCTTTTGTCGCACACGATTTCATCCGGTGCCAGGATTGGACGAATGGTACCCTTAAAGGCTATTGGGTCGAGATAGCCGAAATACGCAAGATTGACGGTGTTGATACAATCGTCATACCTGTCAGTGAGTTCACCGGCGGTATAGGTTACACAGACGGCATGGAGGCTGTTGATCCGGCATTGTCGGGTATGACTACTCCGGCTGTCAGTGATGAGATTGTCCAGTTCGGTAACTCGAAGGATGTAAATCGTCAGAGTGCGATCTATCTGCATGCCGATGAAGGTGGACAGCCTGCAATCGATATTCTGTTTGGTATCAACAGCAAGAGTTTTGCCGGTTGTACGAAAATCCGTATGGGCGGTGATATTCCCGGAACAGACGGGCTTAAGGGTTTCTATTGCGAAAATGGTATGATCAAAGGTACAGACTCTAAAGGGCATGTCGTTTACTGTATCTATCCGGACGGTACTGCTGAGTTTGGAGACGGATCAGCCCGATTTGCTACAGATAAATCCGGTCACATAGCCGGAGGTGCCATTTCGTGGTATTGGGACGCATCGAAAAAAAAATATGTGTGCTCCATGAAGGGAGTGGTCTTAACGTGGGATAATCTGGACGAGGAAACAAAGGAAAATCTCAAGGGCGAACCGGGTAAAGACGGGCAAGACGGTACGAATGGTACTGACGGCAAAGACGGTACAAGCCTCATTTTTATGGGGGAATTCTCTTCTGCTCCGGCAAATCCTCAGAACGGATACTGGTATCGTAATACTACCGACAAGAAATGCTACGTATACCAGGATGGCGCATGGTATGTGATGACTGAGGATGGTAAGAATGGTCTTGACGGAGAAGGAAGCATCTCTGCTGATCTTGACGATGAAATGCAGTCTGTAGCTTGCTCTCTGGACGGGACGGTGGTATTCGGTTTACCTGTCACAACAACATTCTCTATGTTCTACGGAACAACCGAGCTTCCTCTTGATTCTCTTTCTGTAGGCAGCATCACAGGCGTGACAGCAACGGCTGATCGTAGCACAGGGATAGTTAAGGTAACAGCTATTACTGCTGCGGTGGCTGATGTAATTCGTATACCCATAACGGGACGGGTAACATACAAAGGTTCTCAGTATGAACGTACCCTGCATTTATCGATAAACAAAGTGAAGCCGGGGGAGAATGGAGAGGATGGGACTGACGGAACAAATGGTCAGAACGCGGTCATTTACTCGCTTCAGCCATCGACCAATATCATAAAGAGAGATGCTGACGGGAACAGTGATGTCTCGAATATATCCTGCCGGGTGATGAAGACCGACGGAGCTTCTACTGTCGTATCCTCTCTGCCAGTTGGCTACTCAATGGATTATATTATAGACTCAGGAAATGCGACTAGCTATACTCCGGATAAGCAAATATCCGTCTCCGGGATAACAGATAAGATACAGTTCCGGCTTTACAATGAAACATCGGGAGTAGTACTGATCGACCGCGAAACGATTGCTGTTGTCTCAGACGGGAAGAAGGGGCTTGACGGTATAAATGGTGAAGATGGTAAAGACGGGCTCAGTATTACGTGGAAAGGGGATTTATCAAGCGCTCCTGCCAATCCTCAAAAAAACTGGGCTTATCGCAATACCAGTAATGGTATCGTCTATATCTATAACGGCGCCGCTTGGGAGTTGATGGTTGCGGACGGTCAGGACGGAACAGATGGTACTGACGGCACGGATGGCCTGAGTGTTTTCATTACATACCATGACAGCGAAGATGAACCATCCCGTCCGACCGGAAGCGGGACAAGCGGAGGATGGCACACTAACGCAACAAAAGATGTTGTCTGGATTTCTCAGAAGGTCGCTTCAAGCGCTTCTTCCGGCACATGGGGTGATCCTATACGATTCAAGGGATTACCGGGTAAATATACGGAGCTACGGTATAAGCATGCTTTCGGAAAGCCTGCTACGCCTACCGGTGCAAATCCGGCAGGATGGTCCCTTTCTCCGGATCGGGAGGATATTACCTTCTCTTATTCGGGTAACTTTACAAAAGACGGTGATTACTATGTCTCTCCATCTCCTACATCTCATTCCTCGACATACAAGCAAAGAGTGTCGTTTACGACAAGAAGAGCTAATCAGATGATACATATAGAGATTGATGTATCATCTGAGCAGAACTACGACAAAGGTATCGTAGAAGCCCTTGATACATCATATAGCAGTTCCAACGAACATGCCTGGGAGGGAAGTGGAGTAACCAATGCGGTGGTGGATATTGCAGTGCCTACAGCCGGCAGTCACTTTGTTGAAATTGTATACACGAAAGACGGCAGTGGAAGCAGCAACGAGGACAGAGTCAAGTTTCGTATGCTCGATCCTACTACCTGTTGGTATTCCACTGCAGTGATTGATGGTAAAACAACTCCTTCCTGGAGCGAACCTGTCATATTCCCAACGGACTCCAAGACCGAGGAGCAGGTTTACCTGCTTGCAAAGTCTAAGCGTAATGTTATTGACCTTCCGGCATCCAACGAATATGTTAACGAATACATTGGTGATGCTCCTGAATACAGTAGCTCAAAATTCTATTCGGCAGGTAACATAGTAAAATACAATAATGTATACAAGGTAGCTATTCAGGCGCATTCGGGGATTGTTCCGACTAATGAAACATATTGGGAAGATGTGCTCTGGTGGGTGGATAATCCTCGTGGAGCATCGGAAACTTATCCTTATGAGTACACTTGTGAGCGTACTCTGCAAGATGGAAAGTGGGGAGAGTATAAGAACTATCGTCTCTTTGGTCATTACGGGAAGGATGGTAAACCGGGTGAACCTGGTACTCCGGGAGAGGACGGAAAAGACGCGAATCTACTCCCTTGGGTCGAACAATGGAATAATAATAAGACAGAGATTGACGGGGAGTATATCGTATCCCCAAAGATGTTTTCTGGTACGAAGGATAGCAATGGTAAACTGACCGGAGTTGCTATTGGTCGAGATTGTATCACAGTTGACGGAGAAAAGCGTACCGGAATTTTCGCACTGGTTGATAATGAGATAGTCTTTGAACTTGATCCGTTAACTAAGAAGTACATATTCAAAGGAACTCTATTGAGGCCGATGGTGGGAAAATAGCGGGCTTTAAAATTGAGGGTGATGCGCTTTCTTCTCTAAATGAGAATGGATCAATCTTAATTGAAGAGAATGGTGTTCATTTCCTTCGCATAAATGAGTATGGAATGAGAAATCCTGCTGCTGCGCTACTTTCAGTAAGAAATGACAAAGGATCTGCTGTGAGTCTTAGTGGAGGTTCGGGTAAAGACGTATTAAGTATTCTTGGTAATGGAGCATCTAATGCGATTTCAAGCGCTGGATCGCATGAATTTATTCAGAGAAAAGGCGAAAAATGGAATGCTCCGGGAGCGTTATGGGCTGGACGCATCACAGGAGCAGGTGGTATATCAAACAGATGGGGGGATGGGTGTTATATGAGTGTCAGCAGGACGGATACAGGTAACTATGTCTTTCGGCACGATTTAAATCATACTGATTATTTTATAATAGCTACAGGGGTAAATGAAAATTGGACTATTTGTATAATATCCGATAAACAGTCCAATACTTTTACAGTAAAGACATTTCATAAAGACCAGGGATGGATTAATAGTGCATTTGAGGTCGTAGTTATAGGAAGGAATAAAACGGCATAATATAATAACTTATGAAAATAGACTTAAAAAAATAACATATATGCGAGTAAAAGGAACGATAATTAAAACAGTCATCTCCATCGACCTTCCTTCTGGATTGACGATGGACGATATAGACTTCTC
>ERZ827363.844-NODE-844-length-32322-cov-8.644683_pt1 | contig 32322 bp, 33 predicted proteins | sample MGYA00519776_ERZ827363 | MGnify/ENA primary metagenome ERZ827363 (study PRJEB31778, sample SAMEA3449288) | human gut metagenome | biome: human gut; feature: human-associated habitat; material: faeces | place: United Kingdom | collected 2010/2012 ...
TACTAGTTTCTTATATTCTTTCTAAAACTTTATTAAAAGGAGTTCCATCCACATTTATGAAAGTTTTATAAACCCACTATATTTTTAAAATTAATTTATATAATGGGTTTATTGTATCAGATGTTTAAGCATATTTCAATATCTTCATTTGAAATTATTACTTTATCAATAATCTCTTGTAATATAGTTTTCTTTTCCATTAATGTTGCTCTATTATAGATAAATTCAAAGTCTTTATACTTCTCTAAAAGTGTATAAGTATTCATATTTTTTATATTTATTTGATGCAACTGTTCTTTTAGCAAATCTATTCTCTCTTCTGTCTCTTGTATATCCGACTTTAACTTTATAATAATACTATTTATAGTTTCTTTATCCATATTACTATCTCCCATAAATATTTTTTCCATTTCATTATTAGCATTTTTTAATGCTATTTTCTTTTTATCGAGACCCTTTTCTAATAGTGTAAGTTCATCACTTATTTCTTGTGTACTTTGAGTTTTAAACTTATTAAATTCCTCTTCTAAATCTTCATATGATATCTTAGACATTGTATCCTTAATCATCTCTTCTATTTTAGTATTTAGTTTTATTCCTCCATATGTTTTTTGGATATCTGTATATCGTCTAGATTTACAGTGACTGCATCTATATAATAACTTCTTCTCTTTTGGATTTTTATACGTTCCAGAGTTATAATCTACATGTAACCTTCTAATATTGCCATCTGGACACTTATGATATAATAATCCTTCCAGTAAAGCATCTGATCTGTTTACAAATTTAGTTGTATTTCCTTTTCCTTTTGTTGTTCTTGATTTCATTAATTCTTGGGCTTTATAAAATACTTCATCTGTAACTATCCTTAGACTTTCATCATGTGGTATATTTCCATCTCTTAATGGTTTATCTCCTATATATATAGTATTTTTTAATGTCTTTATTATCATTCCTCTAGTCCAAGTATTTCCTCTTTTCTTTATTCCTTTTTCTTCAAATAAGTCCATTACACCTGAAGATCCATATTTTATATAAGTATCAAACAATAACTTTACTATCTCAGACTCTTCTTCATCTATAACTAATCTTCTATTGCCTAATTTATACCCAAAGTTAGGAACACCACCTAAAAATTCACCATTTAATGCAGTAACTTTTTTACCTGCCTTTACTGCTTTACTTTTTTTCTTACTTTCATACTCTGCCACCCACATCTTTATAGAATTTATAAGGCTATCAGTATCATTTCCTTCATTTAAACATCCTTCCGTTACTGATAATATTTTCACACCACATTCATCTAAAAGTGTCATAAATCCTACTAATTCCATTCTACGACCTATTCTGTCTAGGTTGAAAATAATAAGATTTTCTATTTCATCATTAAGTGCCATTTCTTTAATTCTCATTAATCCATCTCTATTTTCAAGTTTTGTCTTAAATCCACTTATTCCATCTTCTTCAACCCATTCATGTATTACTAGCTTATTATCCTGAGCAAATTTTTCGATAGCTACCCTTTGAGATGTTGTCTCTTGCATATCAGTACTAACTCTCATTAGACATACATTTTTTTTCATCTTTATCCTCCTCTTGTTTTTGTTTATCTTTTACCATTTCTCTATCTATAATATCACAAAATATTCTATATAAATTATCCCTATTTATCTTTTTATTAGAGTAAGTTATTCTAACCGGCATGTCTTCTATCTTCAATCTTTTCATTATACTCAACTCCTTAATTCATTTTATGATGAATCTAAATTTTAGTGTCAGTCCATATATTGCAATTAAGATTGAAAATGTAAAAAATAAATAATTTTTTTTATATAAATTCAATGTGATAGTATATATCTCAGATATAATTTACATAAAATTAAATATTTCTATCTATAATAATTAAAAGTTCATTTATAGAATTTAAAAAGTGTACCTACATTAATGTAGGTGCACTTTATTCATTCTATAGGGAAAGTATTGACCGAGTAAACACTATAATTTTAATATTAAATAACTAAGGAGGATATATATGATAAATTTAAAGGATATCAAAATAAGAAAATTTATGAGTAAATCAGATGTGAATATACTAATATCTAACTATATTGAATTAATAGATGATATATATCAAGGCAATGACTATCCACATAATTGGAAATGTAAATGTGGAGAAATAATACCTAGCCGTCGATGGGGTAATATACGATCTAGAAATAGTATAGAATGTGAGAAATGTGTAAAGCAAAAAACAATAAATAGGTATAAATCAGAAGTTGAAAAAGTTGATGGATATAAGTTTATAAAAGCTTATTTCGTAGGCGACATATTACCCTCTGGAGAAATTGTTAAAAGAGAGCCTTACATTGAGATAACGCATGAGTATTGTAGCTCTACCTACACTATAAAAGCCAATAATTTTATTAGTGCAAAACAATCTTGTAGCAAATGCTGTGGATCATATGAAAATTCACTAGCTCATTATATTGAAGTAACTTTAGGTGAATCTTTAAATAAATATATCGATTTAGATAAATGCAAATATAACCCATACTTTTTAAGTAAAAATAGTTCAAAAAAAGTGTGGTTCTTTTGTCAAAAAAATTATTACCATAAAAGTTCACTAAAATCATGTGCTGATTTTATTAATGGTATAAAAAGAAGTAGTGGTTGTAAGTATTGTAGAAATAATGATACTCATAAACTTGATTCTATTGGATATAAATTCCCTGATTTAGCTAAAATGATAGTCGGTGATATCGATATATCTTCTATATCTCCACAATCAAATGAGAAGTATCATCTAAAATGCCCTGACTGTGGTCATATATCTAAGCATAAAGTTCAAATTTGTAATCTTGTAAATCAAGGATATTCTTGTAAATTATGTGGTGATGGTATTTTTACCCCAGAAAAATTTATGTATAACATACTATTGAACTTGGGAATAGATTTTCATAATAGAATAGCCTTTAAATGGTCAAATAATAAAATATATGATTTTTATATTCCATCGCTAAATATAATAATTGAAACTCATGGTGGTCAACATTACTTTGATCGAACTTCTTTTAAATCTACTAATTTAAAAGAGCAACAAGAGAATGATAATTATAAATATAACTTAGCTATAAAATATATTCCGAAAGAAAACTATTATGTTATAGATTGCAGAAGTTCTGATTTCGATTTTTTAAAAAGTAATGTCGTAAAAACGTTAAATAATATATTGGATTTTTCAAATGTAGATTGGAATTTAGTATGGAAAAATAGTCAGAAATCATTTGCTAAAATATCTTGGGATTTATGGAATAGCGGTTTAAAAAATTCTATGAACATAGCTAATGAGTTAAAACTATCTAGACATACAATCATTAAATATTTAAAAAATGGTACTAAGTTAGGATTTTGTGACTATAATCCAAAGGAAGAAATGAGAAAAAGTGCTCTAACTAATGCTTGTAATAACCAAAAACTAAAATGCACTCTCCCAAATTCAGAAATAAAGTATTTTAACTCTATAGCTAAACTTCTAAAAGATTTTAATATATCTAGAAAATCATATAAAAAAATAATGGCTAATAATGGAATTGTTGATATGAATATATTTCCACATAAGAAATCTAAAGAAAAGCTATTAAAATATAATATGAGTAAAATAGAATTACTCTGAATATAAAAGTATGATTTTATTTAGTCTATAAATTCTCGAAATGTAAAAATATGGTATACTTAAGGTGTATATCAATATATCTTATACTTATTTTTTAAAATTTAATTAAAGGGAGATATTTATAAATGATAGATAAAAATATGGCTCTAAACGAGATAATTGATTATTATTTGAATTCAAAAGATTTTAATGGATTAGAACTCTATAGAATGAAAAATTATGATTACGATATTTTATGTAATTTGATTGATGAAAATTTAATTGAAGTATTATCTACAAATGAAGTAATAAATCCTCATATAAAAGGATTTGATTTAAGTATACCTAAGGAAACTCAAAAATCAAATATTTCTAGTAAGGATAATTATTCAGTATTATATCCAACACCTAAAGCATTAGAAAATATACCAATAAAATATGAAAGTCCATATACTGACCTTATGCGAAAGGGAAAAGAACAGTTTGAAATAATATATTTTAATATAGAAATATTGGAGAGATACATAAATAATCCTAAATTCATTGTTATGGATAATGGGTATAGAGGTAATATATATCCTAGTGATGAATTTTGTGACGATGAAGATATTGGAGATGAGTATATAAAAGATTATGGAATGGCATACAAAGATGAAGAAATACTAAACCGTGCGATTGGAGTATTTATAGCTGATTTAGCAGGTTTATCACCACAGAAACAAATGTTATGGAAAGGATTTGAATTATCAAATCAAAATAACTATAAAATAAGTCATGGATTTATAGATAATTTAATACGTGGGCAATGGGTTGAAGAGGTATGGATTTTCCATGCGTTAATAGATGAAATGAAAGTAATTAATAACCAGTGTGAGCTTATGGGAATTCCTAAGTTATTTAATAAAACATTTGGAACACACTATACAGAAATGCCAGATGGATATAGAAATATATTTTTACCAACATTAAAAAATTATTATGATTTTGTTTTAGTTTTAGAAAAGATGGTTGTTCATAATATATCATATAAGACATTTCAGAAGTCCGCCCCATATATAGAAAGCATTGAGCGAAAGGATGAAAATGGTAAGGATAAAATGAGCTTAGTGATGTTTGATGAGTGGTTAAATAAAAATATACGAACACCAGAAGATTTATCACAAATAATAATTAAGCCTCTGAGAAATATAAGGAAAATACGTCAAAAACCTGCACATGAGCTAACTTCAAATAAATATGATATTACTCTATATAAAGAACAGAATGATTTAATGCATGATACTTATACAGCAATTAGAGCAATAAGATTATTTTTTAATAATCATCCATTAGTAAGAGATAATATAGAAATTCCAGAATATTTAATAACAGGACAAAATATTGTTTCTTACTAATTAAATATTAAAAAATTTAGATGAAGGGATTTTATTTTATGAATAGAGAACAATTTATTGAAATAATTAAACAAGAAATAGAAAATGAGTCTTTACTCAATATAGATAAAGATTATATTACTAAAAATTATAAAACCGCTAAAGGCGGAATATATTTCCTTTATAATGATAATGATGTAGTAATATATGTTGGCAAGGTTGGTAATGGAAAACATACAAGCTTTTATAAAAGAATGTATGGTCATGGCAACTCAGCTCATTGTAATAAACCATGGTTCAACCAAGCAAAAAAGTTTAGATTCAAAAAATTTCCTAATCTAATAAATGAAGAAATACTTAAAATTGAAAGATTAATGATATATGCCAAAAACCAACCAATATATAATGATATTATTATATCTGAAAAAGAATTCATGTCAATAGTATCCAAAATATAAATTACAACCTAATATATATCGTTAAAATAAAATATCAAATTTATATAGTAAAATAGGTAATAGTGATTCTTCATTCTACTATTACCTATTTACTTTATCTGTATTTTAACAGATGATCTATCATTTCATTTTCTGACATCGATGAGACTCTATTATATAAATTAGTTTTTCTAAATTGTTTTAAGCTAATGTTATTTTCTCTTAAGTAGCAAAACCAATAAAATATTGGATATGGTCTTTTTGATATTAATTTTCCATCCCATCTTAAAAATGTTAAACTTATTATTTCATCCTCATAGGATGTCAAATCAACAAATCTATCTCTATTATTATTTGATATTATCAATTTGCTACAGATTTTATTAACCTCATCTTTTGAAAAATATGCTACACCATGAGTCCTGCAAATTAATGGTCTTACCTCATATATACTACACTCATTTCTCTCATTTAAAAATATACATCCTTGAGGAATAGTAATTTCTGTTGATATCATACTATAATTATAAAGATCATCAATATCCCCACCATCTATATTAGTCACTAATTTATGGAAATAAATTGGGTCTTCATTCTTAACATATCTGTAAATATCAACACTCTTTTTAAAAATATTTTCTATATTACTTTTTTCATGTTCTAACAAGTAATCCGTAATAATACACAATTCTATCTCTGAAATAGGAAAAAGTTGATGACAACACTCACTACATCCTTTTCCACACTTTGGACTCAAATTAAATTTATATATGTCTTCATTAATTTTTTTATCTATATTTTTGTACAGTTTAAATGTCTTAGCATATTTACTATTTAAAGTAATAGTTTTATGTAGTTGATCCTTACATGCTCTATTCCCACAAAAACACTTTTTCTCTTTTTTCAATTTCATTCCCCCATATTTTATAAATTATTTAATTTTAATATTAATACATTTTATTTGATAATTTATAAAATATACATTTTAATATCTCTGAATATAAATAAAGTTTATATTTAAAATAAACAGTTGTTAGTAACACTATCCGTTTATTTTAAACATCATTTATATAATATTATACTGAATATATGGTATCTATATTTGGTATATAAACAGTATCATCTTCATATTTATATACATTACCTAATGATTGTAAATTATAGGCTTTTCCTTTTGCTCTATTAAATCCTAATAGTTCTCTACATTCTTGGTTATCTAGTAGACCTTCTTTGAATAATTTTAATACTGTTTCTGAATGCTCTTTAAAAGATCCTCTAAGAACTTCTGAAGTATCAAATGCTATATAATATCCTTGTTGCTTTTCTGATTCTAGTAATAGCACTTTACTAAATGACTGTTCAAAATTTTCTATAACTCCTAATAAAACATTTTTATATAAATTATCCATATCTCCAATTTCATTTATTCCCATTGACTGCAATAGTAGGTCATTTAATAATTGTTTCTGCTCTATTAACTGACTATCTTTTTGATTTATAGCATTAGTAGGAATATAGTCAACTGAACCTATACCATTGATAAGCATTACATTGTTTCCATTATAGCCTCGGTGCATTATTTTAAAGTCATCTTTTAACTTTTCAAATATTTCTTTTCTCAATCCACTTTGCCCAAAAGCAAGTATTCCATTTAAATTTATATTACTTACTAATGAACTTATATTTGCTCTATCCATGTGTAAACTTTGTTCTAATAGTTCATTACATTCATGAATAAGACCTCTACCCTTAAAATTATTATCTAGTTGATTACCAACTATTATAATATTTGAAAACTCAGGACTTAGTTTCCTTTTATCATCTTGAATAGTAACCTTTACATCTATAACTTCATTACTTAGATTATAAACTTTCTCCAGTGTTATTGTATCAGGTTTAATATATTCTATTGATTCAATTTTATTTCCATTTCTTTTTACCAGTGCATAAGCATTCCCTTCAACTAAATAATCAAATACTAACTCTCTTTTTAACTGACATGATGTACTTAAAAAATTACATTCTTTATTTAATAAGTAATCTGCATCATGTGCTATTGTTTGTATACCATTTTCATCTAATAATTGAACTTTTAACGGCATTGCTGAAACTAATCCTACACATGTATCTATAAGATATTTAGCACTAGCTATATTCTTTATATTGTCTCTATCAATTTTAACATTTATAGCATTTTGACTTATATTATCAACTGTTTGATCTTGTCGTTTTTCTAAATTTGATTTAACTAAAATTTTATCAAATAAACTCATTTATATTTTTTCTCCTTATCCTAAAAAAATAAGGATACAAGAATATAGTCTTATATTCTCATACCCTTTATCATTAAATTATGCAGATTTTTTGGCTCTCATTTGTGATGATGACACCTTTAAAACTTCTATAGCATCTTCATTAAGTGTCTTTATGTTACAATACATATCAACTGTAAATTGAGTTAATCCTTTTCTAACTAAGTTTGCATCTGTATTTGATACTTTAGTAATGGTTATTCCATCTTTTACTAGCATACCTATAGCTTGGCTTAAATTTGCAAATATTACTGTTCCTTCTTCAACCTTTTCATTAACTATTATTTCATGTCCTAATATTGTATATTTTGCACCTTGTCCTTCTATAGAAGTTAATACTATAGGTGTTCCATCTGTTGATTTGATTTTTAATATTTTCTTAAAATCATTCCTATTACATATAACTACATTATATTCAATCAAATCGCTTGGCATTATGTAAATTAAGTCTATTAAAGCATCATAGTCTAATGTATTAACTTCCATTGCTGTTTTATTTAATAGACCTATAAATTTCTTATCTTCTGTTCCATTTATGACTAAATCTACTAATTTTCTTCTTAATCTTCTAGTTAATATTTCAGTTATATAACTATCTAAATCAAATGAAGTATCTTGCAACATTTTATTTGTTACGTTGATTGTAGTAGTTAATCTTTCAGATTCAAATGATACTTTCTTAGTATCTATAGTATCATCTATTCCACCTTCAATACCTTCACCGACTACGACTGCATCTGCTCCTATACCATTTTCTACAACTACATCTAATTGATGGTTCATAGAATTATATAATTTCATTCCTTCTAGAACTTTTTCACCTTCAAATATTTTCTTTACAACTTCTTTTGCTACATCATTTTCTAAGAAGTTAATACCTTCTGTTGTTGACATTGCTCTAAATTCTAAAATCTTATTTTTTTCCATATTTTTTGTTGCTCCTTTAAAATTCTCCAATTCTTCGTCTATTTGTTCTATTCTTTTTTTCTTAGATTCAAATTCATTATTAAGCGTTCTAACTTCTGTAGCATCATTAGTCTTTTCTAATCTTGATACTATTGAACCCAACTCACTTAATAACAAATTTCTTTCTTCTATTAATGCTTTTTTATTCATTTGTATATCTCCTAAAAATGTTATTTACTTAATCTTTTTGATATATTGTATATATATGTGTAATAAACCCTAAGAAAGGAGTGGGGATATTTTCTATCCCCTAATGTTAAAAATTAAAAGAAAAAATTTTATCAATTAGTACTAGTAGCTATTTACTTGTTGCATTAACAGTATAATAACTACTTATATATAGTAGTACTCTAAAAGTATATAATTATCATAATTTTCCGATAATTAATCCTGCAATTTTATATTGGATACTTTGAAATTAGAATGTTTATTTATATAATCTTCTGTATCTCTTAATGTAGCATCTAATTTTTTTCTATTTTTTCTTCTATATTCAATCATTTCATACACATATTTTTCATTATGTTTTTTAATAAAAAATGGCTTTATATCTTTGCCTATTCTTTTAGATATTTGATTGAAAAATTGATTTCTTTGCTGTTTTGAATATTCTTTCATCACAAAATCATTCAATTCTATATCAAAATAACATCCATATGTTTCAATAGTTATAAATTTCATCTGACTTTTTGTGAGAACTGTTAATAATTTTTCTTGTATTCTTTTCATTTCTTTTATATTATCTTTTAATATCTGTTCTTCACTTCTAGCATCTTCATCATATAATAATGTAAATAGTCCCTTAGAATATAATTCTATCTCTTTTTCTTTTCCTTCTTCTGTATATACATTTGCATCTAAATCCAATCTAGCATATGTATTTGATTCAATCATACAACCCTTTTCTAGTGATTTCTCATGCAACTTATTTTCTTCTTTTATCATTCTTGAAACTGACATATACATATATTTAGCAAATGTATATTCTTTACTTTCTCTATTTATATATGTTTTATTGCTATCTTTCACATACAATTTAAATAGTTCTACATCTGCATTACAATGATTCTTATAAAATGCATATAAACTCTCTATGATATATAGATATATTTGACTATATTCATTCTCAGGATCTAATAACTTATTATCATAATTTTTCTTGATATTATTAGCATATTTATAAACCAAATTCTTATTTATATCTATGAAGTTCTTAAAATTCTTATCTTTTGGAATTATAGCTCTTATAGAATAACTATCTTCTTTTATACTAATACCTTTTACATTTTCTGATGATTGAATATTGAAATTTGGCTCATATAGTGATTCTATAAATGTTTTTGCTACTTGTTTAAAATTTTCACCTTCTATAATAAGTTCTATGCTTTCTGATTTTTGTTTTAATACTTTAGTAGTATCTTGCATTGTTATTGCATTCCTCTTCTTTCTCATTATTATCTCAAGAGGCATATTTCGTCCTCTTGTGTTCTACACTCCATATATTGCAATGAATCATTAAATTGTAAAAAATAATGAAAAAAATAGAGATAATTAAAAAAAATAAGCTATATGAATCTATTTTGATTCTATATAGCCTAAATGTTCAGATTATTTATTTTTATTCTTATATTAATTTTAGATATTCTATTACTCTAATATAAGTAGAATAGTCTATTTTTCCATGCACAAACATCTCCATAAACTTTAGTCTTCTATCACTCATTATTTTAAGTCTCCTATATTTATATTTCTTGTCTTAAGATATGGAGCTATAATCTTATCCAAATAGTTTTCAAATGTCTTATAATATTTTTCTCCACTCCATCTGTCATATACACCCATTACATTATTTATATAGTTATTATTTATAGCCATTTCTGTCGGATCCCTCTGAAGGCATTCAAGTCTCAACTCATCCAACATTTGTTCTAAAATATCTATTTGTTTTTTCTCTTTAATATATTTACCAACTTTTTTAATCTTCATCTGTTTCTCCCCATATCATCATAAGATTTTTTCTTGATGCTGGAGTTAAACAAAATTCTTTTATTATCTTTTCACATCTTGATGCAGTTTCATTTCTCACTTTAATTAATTGCAAATAAGTCTTTACATCATGCTTAGTTTCATTTATCATTGAATTTAATTCTTTATATTCAACTAAATAATTTGCTAAAAATGCAATACTCATTATGTCACTATCTAAAGGATTTATTATCACATCTAATAAATAATTTATAACTTCCTCATGTTCTTCAGTGTCTGGAACTAGTCCAACAAAATTACTTTTTTCTAATCTTTCTGTACCTATTGCTAAAAATACATTTTGTAATTCTTCTTCTTTGTTTTGTTTTAAACTATTATAGTTTACCTCTATTTTAATCACCTCTTCAGCTCTCATGAAAGTTTTTTCGATTTTTTTTTTAATTTTGTAGAAAACTGCAGTCGTACTCGTGCGTATATCTAATTCTTTGATTAGATTATATGGGGGTATAGTTTTTTCTATCAATCATCACAATTTTCTATTTTAAAATTTATTCTTTATTTCAAATAACATCATCAATAAATATTATATAAAATCTTTTACACTCTATTATAACTTCTAATTAATATGATATATAAATAGATAAAAACACTTAGAAAAAACAATTTTCTAACATATATAATAGTACTTCAAAAGTACATAAATATTCTCTATCTATATCTATAGTAAAATAATTTAATACTATTATTTTTCAGTATCAGTTACATCTTATTATTGAGTTTGTATTTCTTAAATTCCATTATTTTTCATCCTTATTTCCCAGATTTAAAGTCTTTGCAGACTGTAGAATTTATTTAGACCAATTATATCTTTAAGGCCAACTTCCAGTAAAAAAAGAAAAAAAGCAGTTCAAAGAACTGCTCTATTTGAGTTTATAGTATATAAACACATTACTAACATATTAAAAATTTCTCTTTGTTTTTGTCATCGTAACTATTTTAGATAAGTCTAACAATGTTAACTAACTTGTATTTTAATACATATCATTAATCATTTTTTGTCTACTTTTTGAACGTTCTTTTTCTTGTTGTGATGTTCTAAAATTATTTTTACAAGTAGGGCAATGATATTTAAACTTACCTTCTTTAAGTATTAAATTACTAACTTGCTTTTTACTATCATAACATGATGGACAAAAAGGTCCTTCTCCAGAATCTTTCCAATACATATTATCTTTAAATTTTAATGATTCTTTTATTTCTAGCTGTTCTTTTAAATTGATTATTTCTTCTTTAAGAGACCTATTTTCCTGTTTAAGATTTTGACACTCCTCTAAAAGATCTAATAAGTCTTTTTTTAATGATAGATTATCAACCTCACTAATCATGTTAGCTAATTTCACAGTATTATCAATTATTCCCATTCTTATCCCCCTTTTTTAACTTTTAATATAATTGTATATTAATAAGTCTCAAAAAGGGAAATATTTCTATTTGATTTCTTTTTATTGCTTTTCTTTCATATATTCTTCAAAATTTTTTTCAGCCCATTTTGGAACATCTTCTTTAATAGCCACAAGTCCTAAATATCCATATTTACATAATATAGTTTTATATTTATTTATAAAATAATTAACCATAAAAAATCATTTGCCCCGGCAAATCTCTCTTACACTACCATCTTTACTCTTTCTACTCTAATTTCCTACTCTAATAGGTCGATAGTTTCTTGTTTTCGCCCTAGCAAAAAACTATTATCATAAGATTAAAAATATATATTTGTGAGGGCGAAAAACTATTGTTGTGATGGGAAAATAGCTTGCAAATATTTTAATTAATTAGGTTTAATAATATTTTTAAATTATTAGGCTATGTTTTAAATTAGTGTTGATTTTATAAACTATTTTTATAATAAAAAAGTAGGAGCTGATGGATGCTCCTACTTTCAAGTTCGCATTATATTAATATTATTCATTAAATTTAATCAATAAATTGGAATTTATCAATATTTCTAATAATACCTTTGAAGATAAATATGTACATGTATTAGCTCAAATTATCAAAATCATTTGTCTCAATCTTTGTATTACCACCTAATGCAGATGCCAATACAGCTGTAACAACACCAACAGCTACCATGCCGACTCCCCCCATTGCAGCTATGAACTTTTTATTTTGGGAGTCTTTTTCCCCCATCTTATCTGAGATTTCAGTCATCTTTTCAATGATATATTTTTTTTCTTCAAATGAAAGATTCTCTCTATCAAGCTGTTTTTCTAAAGTTTTAATTATAGTTTTGCATGAATCATAATACGCTTGAACACTTTCTTTATTTGACTCTAAACCTTTCTCCAACGTATCTTTATACCCTATCAACATTTCCTTTGCTACATTTGAGAATTGAGGGAATTGTTCCAATGCTTTCTTAGCAACTTCTGGGTCCATCTTATCTAACATAGATGCCATAGTAATTACCTTATCTTTTGTAAGATGTCTAAAATCCTCAATATTTAGTTTTTTTAATACTTTCTGTTCCGTCAATGGTCTGACCATAGTAATTCTCCACCCTTTCAAAAACAACAAATTCCTATTTATCTATATGTTATCAGAATTATTCTTAATTCGCATTATATAACAATTGCGTACTTATTTTTTATTATATTATTTTCAACATTGATTTAAAACAGAGCCAATTATTAAAATAAATATAATATTTACAATAATTTAAAAGTATAATAAAAGCTGTATAGTTATAATTATACAGCTTAATTGTTTATTATTTAATTTCATCCACAATAGTAACTCTATACTCATAATACGGTATAACTCTTGTTGTTGGTATACCAGTTTTAGAATCTACTATCTGTATTTTTTCATGTTTCTTTCTCTGCTCTATAAAACCATCATGTACAAGTGTATCCATTATAGTTTTTGATTGTTTTTCTGAGTTACGACTTAATCCTAAATGCTCTGCCATCTGTACCCTTGTTAACTGAGACCAACCATTCCTACAATTCCATAAGAATATTATATAAGCTTGTATTATATTATCTTTATAGTTAGTCAGCATATAATGCATTACTCTTAGATCTAGTAGTACAAAACCATCAGAGTAATCTAGTTTAAAGTATAGTTCTTCTTTTCCTTTAGATGTTTCTAAAGTACCAAATTCAAACTCTTTTGTCCTAAGTTCTAATAGTTTTTTAATATGACTATTTATAGTACAATTCTTTGTATTTCTAATCTCAGTTAAATTTTCATGTAGCTTTTTTAGTCTTCTTATATTCATAATCCTAGCACCTTTTCCTGTACCATCTACTGTATAACCATTTTCTTTAGCACTCATTGCACTAATTGCAATTAGTGGACTTATTGGAGCTTTCTTAATTGAATTTATATGACGACTTGGAACTACTACCTTAGTTTGACTAGTATTCCAGTAATCTTGACAGTATTCCATACTTGGTAGTTTAACTGTTTTAGTAAGCTGAATTTCTTCTTCAATTCTATCTAATGTATTACTTATATTATTTTTTTCTATAAAATTTTTCATATTTTTCCTCCTAAGTTGAATATATTTACACTCCATATATTGCAAGAAGATCTTAAAATGTAAAAAATTATATTAATTTTTTTAAAAAATATAAAAATTTTTAATCTATGAAAGGGAATAATTTCTGACTGACTTTAATGCTTGTGTTAATAAGTAATTTATAATCTGTTTTTATATAATATCACCTTAGATTTGAGCTAATTACAAAACTTTCCTATCAATCAAATAAAAATGAATAACTATTTATAATTTATCAAATTAATAGAAAAGTTTTGTAGTTCTAAAATTTCAAGTTAAATAAATATCACCCTGTCATCTCAGCAGGTATACGTTCCTGCAACGACCACAACTATCAAACCATTAAGCATTTCAACTTAATCATACATCAAAACAAGCTTAAATAACCATTTTACCAACTTGTCTACTTTTTCAAGTATTTTGTATGTTCCTTAAATTATAGATTATTATCCTCTAATCCGTTCCTCTTTGTCTTATTAATATAAATATTAACTTAGACTAAACATCCTTTAGAAAGTTTCATGTCAGGACTGTCGTCACATATTATAAGATAGTATTATAATATGACCGAGTGTACTTTCTGCTTGGGCTACACCTCACCTCTCGTTTTTACACTGGTATCGGCATCCAGTTTATTGGTAAAATAAAAATACCACATATTCAAATTTCACTTTAAACATGTGGTATAAATTTTACATTTCCTAATTATCAAGGGTAGGATTAATCCTTACACTATATCAAGCCGTTTAATCGTGTTATAAAGCTACTAATAATTATCAAGGGTATTAGCAATCCTTCTATTGTATCAAGCCGTTTAACTATAGTAATAAGCTACAATGTACAAATAAAAACCACATATTTAGATTGTTATTAAATATGTGGGTATATAAATATTTCTCTTTCACCTTAGAATTACCACCATATAGACCGCCACAAGTTGGAAGAATTATTTATACATCTATTATGGATAGAACTTTATTTGTTTTAAGAAGGGCTGTAACTGTGGCAATTCCTGCTGGTATAATTATCTGGATTTTTGCTAATATTCACATTGGAGATATTACTTTATTATCTTATATATCAAATTTATTAGATCCCCTTGGCAAACTTATAGGTCTAGATGGTTTTATATTGCTAGCTTTTATTCTTGGTTTCCCTGCCAATGAAATTGTAATACCAATATTAATTATGAGCTATATGACCACAGGAAAAATGGTAGAGTTTGATGAACTTTCTGCCCTTGGTAATCTTCTTAGAGATAATGGCTGGACTTATTTGACAGCCTTAAATATGATGCTATTTAGTTTACTTCACTGGCCTTGTGCAACTACTCTTATAACCATAAAAAAAGAAACAAATAGTGTGAAATGGACAGCTTTAGGATTTTTAATTCCAACTGCCATTGCCTTTGTTGTATGCTTTTTAACTACTACTGTTTATAATTTAATAGTTTAAAAAAAGCTATCACAGAAATTTAAAAATCTGTGATAGCTTTTTTAATTAAAATGCAGAAACTATACTTCCTTTATATTTTTCTTCTATAAACTTTTTAACTTCATCACTATTTAATGCTTTAGTTAAAGCTTTTATTTTTTCACTATCTTTGTTATCTTCTCTACAAGCTAATATATTAGCATATGGTGAATCACTTGACTCTATAGCTAAAGCATCTTTAGTTGGATTTAAGTCAACATTTAAAGCATAATTTGTATTTATTACTGCAAAATCCACATCTGATAAAGTTGAAGGAACAGATGCTGCATCTACTTCTACTATTTCCACATTTTTAGTATTTTTAGTTATATCTTTTGCTGTTATTAAATCTTTATTTGCAACTTCGATAATATTATTTTTTGCTAATAATTGTAACGCTCTTGCCTCATTAGTTGCATCATTTGGCACTGCTATTTTTGCCCCATCTTTTATATCATCTAAACTTTTGTGTTTTTCAGAGTAAATTCCCATTGGCTCTATATGAACTTTTGCTGTATAAGTTAAATTTAAATCTTTTTCACTATTCATTTCTTCTAAATAAGGTATATGTTGGAAGAAGTTTGCATCTAAATCTCCCTCAGCTAAAGATGTATTTGGTAATACATAATCATCAAACTCAACTATTTCTAACTTATATCCTTCTTTTTCTAATAATGGTTTAGCTACTTCTAAAATTTCAGCATGTGGTGTTGGTGATGCTCCTACCTTTATAGTTTTATCTTCTCCACTTGCTGTAGAACATCCTACTAATAAAGCTGAACTTATTAGCCCTGCTAATGTTAATGATAATAATTTTCTTAATTTCATAATAAAATCCCCCTCTAAATTTTATTGGATATGTTAACATCCTATTTTAATTTTTTATATGAATAGTCTCCTGCACTTTGTATAAGTTGAACTATTATAACAAGTGTCACAACTACATATATCATTACTGAATCATCAAATCTTTGATAACCATATGTTATGGCAATTTTTCCAAGCCCTCCTGCTCCCACAGCTCCTGCCATGGCAGTACATCCAAGTATTGATATTACCGATAAAGTAATTCCAGATACTATAGATGGCATTGCTTCTTTTACTATTACTTTAAATATAATTTGTGATTTTGTTGCTCCAAAAGATTTAGCTGCTTCTATTAAACCTTCATCTACTTCATTTAATGCATTTTCTATTATTCTTGCAATAAATGGTGCTGCTGCTATTGTTATGGGAACTATGGCTGCTGTCTCTCCTATACTTGTACCAACAATTAATTTTGTAAATGGTCTTATGGCTACAAGAAGTATGATAAAAGGAAAACTTCTTACTGTATTTACTATGAAACCAAGTATGTTGTATACTGTTTTATTTGGTTTAAGACCTTTAGGTTTAGTTATCACTAATATAATTGCCATAATAAATCCTAAAATAGTTGCCACAATTGTGGGAACTATAATCATATATAAAGTTTGAATTAATGCCTCCCCAAGTATTTCTGTTAAATATGTATGTAAACTAGTCTTCATTGATTATTTCCTCCCATCTAACATGTCTTTCATCTAAATATTTTTTAACTTTTTCTTTATGTTTTGATGAAACATTTATTATTAATGACCCCAATATATCTTCTCTATATTTTTCCAATCTCCCACAAACTATAGAAAAATCTATATCTAAATTTCTCGCCATGGAAGTTATAATTGATTCATTCGATATTTCTTTTGGGAAAATTATTCTTATATTACTTCCCTTTGGAAGTACTATTTCATCTTCTCCCACAAGCTTTTGTAGATTTTTAGAATTTTGTAAAAATAATTCTTCTGTATTCCCAATTTCTAAAACTTTTCCACCTTCCATTATGGCCACTCTCGAGCAAATTTGCTTAATTACCTCCATTTGGTGAGTTACCATAATAATGGTAATATTCAGTTTTTTATTTATATCTTGAAGCAAACTTAAAATTGATTTAGTTGTATTTGGATCTAGAGCTGATGTAGCTTCATCACATAAAAGTACTTTTGGATTTAAAGCTAGCGCCCTTGCTATGGCAACTCTTTGTTTTTGTCCTCCACTTAAATTTCTTGGCTTTTGATTTTTTTTATCAGCTATTCCAACTAATTCTAAAAGTTCATTTACTCTTTTATTTTTTTCTGCTTTAGAATATTTAAAACATTCAAGAGGTAATGCCACATTTTCAAATACTGTTTTTCTCTCTAATAGTGAAAAATGTTGAAAAATCATTCCTAAATCTTTTCTTAAAAATCTAAGTTCATTTTCACTTAAATCTTTAACTTCTTTTTCTTCTACTAAAATACTGCCATCTTCATAATCTTCTAATCTATTTATACACCTTAATAATGTGGATTTTCCTGCACCACTATGACCTATGATTCCAAATATCTCACCTTTTTCAATATGAATATTAACATCACTTAATACTTTTATATTCTCATAATATTTATTTAAATTTGATATTATTATCATTTTTCTCCCCCTTAAGTTCTGTCCTTTTGTCTTTTTTGTATAAAAAAAGCCTGAGTATAAACTCAGACCTATTGGCTAATTTATACTTATCTTTCAACTAATAATAGTTGCTGGAATTAGCACCTTGTACAAATGTACTGGTTGCTGGGCTTCATCGGGCCAGTCCCTCAGCCACTCGTGATAAGAGTTTTTTATTATGTTATTAATATTAATCACTTTAATTTTAAAAGTCAATTATTTATATATTTTTTTATAAATAATTATTTTATTACTTAGTTGTTTTATGAGTATTATTTTCTTGGATAGTTTCTCTATCTATTCCTAATTTTTTATCCATTTTCTTTAATACATCATTGAATTTTCTAGATGAACTATCGTCACTACTAACAGTATCTTCTACTAATTTTATAAAGTCTTTCTCTGATTTATCGTAATCAGCATCTGTAATTTTGTCAAGTTTAGCCATTTTATTATCTATATCTTGTATTAAATTTTCACCTTCTGTAATTAATTCTTCATTCATTTTCTTAATGTCTTTATCTTGGGCAGTTGTATCTTTTTTCAATCCATCTACAAAAGCTTGTATTTTTTCTTTACTGTCTTTATAGGCCTCTTTTACATTAGCTAAATACTCTTTATTTCCTGGATATTCAGTACCTTTATATGTTTTTTCTGCTGTATGTGCATCTTTATACATATCATATGATGTAAGATTTGCTATATTAGTATCATAAAGTCCTGTATAAGTATTGTAATAGCTTTGGTTTCTAGTATCTGTAGCTTCTTCTTTTTTTGCTTCTTCTTTCTTAGTACAACCTACTAAAGTAAAAATAAATAAAAATGATAAAGCTAGTGTTACAAATTTTTTCATGTTTGTCATACCTCCAATTTAACTCTATTGTTAAATTTATTATCTTCACTTTTTTATTTTTTATTTGCTTTAATTGCATTTACTATAACCACATTTTAAACAAATTGTACATCCTCCTGTTGGAATTATTGCTTCATTGCCACACTGAGGACAAACAAATTTTTCTTCTTCAATATGATTTTCTTCAATTTTATCCTCTTTTGCTTTATCATCTTTTTTATCATTTAAAAGTACACCACTTCTTTCACATCCATCTCTATAAATAGTTATGCCTTTTAATTTATTTTCCCAGGCTCCCATATATATGTTATAGACTTCTTCTTTTGTAGCTTCATAAGGAAGATTTATGGTAGATGATATGGATGCATCTATATGTTTTTGCCAAACAGCTTGCATAGCTATTCTTTCTTGCGGTTTTAAGCTCATGGCAGTTACAAATATCTCTGGCAAATCTTTTTCATCAGATATATCTTTTATTTTCATATATTCTTTTACTATAGGTGTATAAACTTTGTAATATACATCTTGAGAGTGAAGTGTTTCTGTTTTTCTCGTATAAGAAACATTAAACATTGGCTCTATTCCGCCACTTATGCCAAGCATGGTTGATATGGACCCTGTTGGTGGTATAGTTAATATTTGTGAATTTCTAATACCATATTTTTTTACCAATTCTTTTACATCTTCATCTATATTATTTATAAAGAAAGGTGATTTAAGTAAAGCTTCTTTATTATATTTTTCAAAAGCTCCCCTTTCTTTTGCTATTAAAGCTGATTTTTTTACTGCACTGTTTAACATATGCTTTGAAATTTTATCGCATAATTCAATAGACTCAGATGATCCATATCTCATATTTAATTTTATAAGCATATCTGCAATTCCCATAACTCCAAGGCCTATTTGTCTATACTTAGATACACTTTCTTGTTGTTGTTTTAATGGATGAAGAGATAAGCCTTCATCTAATACTTCATTTAATCCAAGAATACAATCTTGTACACATGCATTAAATTTTTCCATATCAAATATGGCCTCTTTAGTAAAAGGTTCCACTACAAATTCAGATAAATTAATGGATCCAAGTAAACAACTTCCTCCTGCTGGTAGAGGTTCTTCTGCGCATGGATTTACACCATCATGTTTAAAGTCTTTATCTTCACTAAGTAAATGATATTTCTTTATATTATCCCAAAATAATATTCCTGGTTCTGCATAATTCCAATTATTTTCTACAAGTTTCATAAATAATTTATGGGCATCTACTTCTTTAATAATTTCTTCTTTTGTAGATTCTAAGAAAAATCTACAAGTGTATTTTTCTTTATTTTTTACTGCATGCATAAATTCATCACTTATTCTTACGGATATATTAGCCTTTGTCACCTTGTTTAAATCTGTTTTAACATCTATAAATTCTTCAATGTCTGGGTGGCTTATATCCATGGATATCATCAAAGCTCCACGTCTACCTTTTTGACCTATAAGTCCTGTTGTCATAGAATATAAATCCATAAAAGATACTGCTCCTGATGTGGTTTTGGCTGCATTATGTACTGTAGCTCCATTTGGTCTAAGTTTTGATATATCAATTCCCACACCTCCACCATAGGAGAAAGTTCTAGCTAAATTTTTTGCCGTATTGAATATACTTTCTAAATTGTCCTCAGGTGGTTCTAAAACATAACAATTAGAGTAAGTTACTTTAATATTGTCTCTATATAATCCTCTGTTTGCTAAAATTCTTCCTGCAAATAAAAATTTTCTCTCTCTTATTAACTTTGCAATCTTAGGATTTCCACCACTAATTCTTTCTACCCATTCATTGAAAGTTTCATCTTTATACTGATATTTATTTTTCCAAATGGATTTTTGTAATTCATCCATATCCCACTTAGAATTTCTAATTTCTGTTCTTCTATCTCTGTATATAATATATTTTTTTGCAACATCCTTTCTGTTAGAAGACATTAATAAATTTTCCACTTCATCTTGAATATTTTCCACTGAAGGTTCTATTTCTCTTTTTATTATTTTGTCTTCAATAATATCTGATATATTATGAGCAAGTTGGCTATCAACACCATATTTACTGTTTATAGATGATTTAAAAACTGCATTGTATATTTTTTTCTTGTTAAATATTTCTGTTGTCCCATCTCTTTTATATACTTTTATCATTTCTCTACTCCTAATTTTAAATTTAATAACAATTCCCTTTTTATCTTTTGTTATTAAATTTTTATTATTCCATGAATAATTTGCTTCCTTTGTTACTTGAACATAAGTTGAAAATTAAAAAACCTTCTTCAAATTAACTTTGAGAAGGTTTTTATATTTTATTTATTTATTAATTTTTGTTCAACTAAAAAGTCATGTGCCACATCTTCTGGAGTTTTGCCTTCTTCATCAACTTGATAGTTTAAATTTATCATTGTTTCTTCATCTATTTTCCCACTTAATTTATTTAAAATTTCTTTTACTTCTGGATGTTCTTTTACAACTTCTTCTCTAACTAATGGCACTGCATAATATGGAGGGAAGAATTCTTTGTCGTCTTTTAATACTTTCAAATTAAATTTTTTCAAAAGACCATCAGTTGAATATGCATCTATAACCTGTGCATCACCTTTCTTTAAAGCTTGATATCTCAATGCTCCATCCATGCTTTTAATATCTTTAAATTTTAAATCATAGTTTTGTTGTAAACCAGGAAGACCATCTTCTCTATTTTCAAAGGCTAATGTAGGAGAAAAAACAAAATTTCTAGAATACTCTGTTAAATCAGAATAAGTTTCTATATTATATTTTTGAGCCACTTCTGGTTCCATTGCTAATGTATATGTATTGTTAAATCCATAAGGCTCTAAAACTTTTATTTCGTATTGTTTATCTAGTTGATCCTTGACACGGGCATATACATCATCTGCATCTCCAGCAGCTTTTTCTTTTAAACAATTCATTAATATGGTTCCTGTATAATCTGTACATACATCTACTTCACCATTAGTAATAGCATTCCAAAGCACAGTAGTTCCCATATTCATTTTTCTTTCAATATTATAATCTGTATATTCTTCTAATAACTCAGCACAAATATTACTAAGTATCATTCCTTCTGTATAATCTTTTGAACCTACAATTATAGTATCTTTTTTGCTGAAACTTTGCCCAAAACTAGTAAATATAACAGCTACTACTAAAAGTGTTGTACAAACTTTAGCAACTAAATGATTACCTTTTGTGCTTTTCTTAGAAGTTTTTGAAGATGAATATATAGCCATAACTGATTTTTCAACTTTTGAAAATAAATAATCAACTAATAGGGCTAATAAACATGCTGGTATAGCTCCTGCTAATATCATAATATTATTTACAGTTTGTACACCAGAGAATACTAAATATCCAAGTCCACCTGCACCTATAAATGCAGCTAAAGTCATAAGACCTACTGCTGTAACTGCAGAAATTCTAATCCCGGCCATAATTATTGGTAGTGCCAGTGGCAACTGTATTTTATATAAAATTTGCTTAGATGTAAGGCCTATACCTGTGGCTGATTCTATAATATTTTTATCTATTCCAAGTATTCCTGTAGATGTATTTTTTACAATTGGAAGAAGTGAATAAAGTACAACTGCCACTATGGCAGGCTTACTTCCAATTCCAAGAATAGGTACCAAAAGACCTAACAATGCCATAGATGGTATTGCTTGAAAAATATTTATTATGCCTATAACATATTTTCTTATTTTTTCATTTTTTGAAACTAATATACCAAGAGGTATACCTATTATTATGGCAAATATTATGGCAATTAAAGTTAATTGAATATGTTGCCATAATAAACTTATAATTTGACTTTTTTGACTTATCATATAATTTATAAAATTAGTCAAGGATACTCACCTCCATTTCTAAAAATTGTTCACTTAAAACAGAAAGTAAACTACTTCTAGTAATAAGACCTGCTAATTTATTATATCTAGTAATTACAGGTACATGTCCTATATTTTCCTTATTCATAACTTCTAATATCTCTACTAAATTATTATCATCATAAACAAATACGGGTTCTTTATCCATAATTTCGCTTAAATAGTGATTTTGAATACCATTTCTTCTAAGTTCTTTTACTGTTACTATTCCCAAGAAATTATCTTCTTTATCTTTTACTAGCAAACTATCAACTTTATTTGTTCTCATTATTTCCATTCCCTGAATTACTGTTCTAGAGCCTTGAACACAAACAGGATTTTGTATCATAATATCTTTTGCCTTTATATATTCAGGTGCATTCCATAGTCTATCACTACCTATGAAGTTTTTTACAAATTCATTGGCAGGATTTCTTAAAAGATTTTCCACAGTGTCATATTGCTGTATTTTGCCATCTTTCATAATACAAATTTTATCTGCTAATTTTAATGCTTCATCCATATCATGAGTTACAAAAACTATAGTTTTTTTCAGTTCTTCTTGCAAAGAGTAAAGCCATTCTTGAAGTTGTGTACGTGTGATGGGGTCTAAGGCGCTGAAAGGTTCATCCATAAGTATTATTTCAGCATCTGTGGCTATTGCTCTAACAAGTCCTATTCTTTGTTGTTGACCGCCACTTAATTCTGATGGATATTTGTCTAAAAACTCATTTGGATTAAGACCTACCATATTCATAAGTTCTATGGTGGATTTTTCTATTTCCTCATACGATTTTTCTTTTTTTAATTTAGGGATAAGCTCAATATTTTCCCTTATTGTTAAATGTGGAAATAATCCTATACTTTGAATAACATATCCTATATTTCTTCTTAATTTTATTGGATCTTCTTTTGATATAGGTTTGTCATCAATATATATTTCCCCACTTGTTGGTGATATTAATTTATTCATTAATTTTAAAGTAGTTGTCTTACCACATCCACTGGGTCCTATAAATACTACAAAGCTACCTTCATCAATTTTTAAAGAAATATCATCAAGAATTACTTTATTTCCAACTTTTTTTGATATATTTTTCATTTCTATCATAATATCCCCCCTCTTAAACAACCCATATTAAAAAATAAGTTGTATAATTTAAATTATAGCAGATATTAACTTATATTTTAATAAACTTAGTACTTTTTCTAATTAATTTCATATTGTCAATTTATTTTTTTACTTAAATAAAAAAAGATGAACTAATTAAAGCTCATCTTTTCTATTATTTTTCAAATTTATTTATTTCTTCTAGTAATTCTTCAACTAATGAATCACCTTTGATTTTTCTAACTATTTCACCTTTTTTAAATAAAAGACCTTCTCCCTTTCCGCCAGCAATTCCAATATCGGCTTCCCTAGCTTCTCCAGGACCATTAACAGCACATCCCATTATGGCTACTGTCATGTTTTTATCTATATCTTTTATTCTTTCTTCCACTTCATTTGCCATATTTATTAAATCAATATTGCATCTTCCACATGTTGGGCAAGATACTATTTTTATTTTATCATTTAATAAATTTAAGCTTCTAAGTATATCTTTTCCTACATGAATTTCTTCCACTGGGTCTCCTGTTAAAGATATTCTTATAGTATCTCCTATACCATTCATTAAAAGAGAACCAACACCTATTGCTGATTTAATTGTTCCTTTTTTAATTCCACCAGCTTCTGTTATTCCTAGGTGAAGTGGATAATCAACTTTTTCACTCATTAAAGTGTAAGCTTCAACTGCTGTATATATATCTGAAGATTTTAGAGATATTACTATATTATAAAAATCTAAATCTTCTAGAATTTTAATATGTTCCATGGCACTTTCAACTAAAGCCTCTGGTGTTGCATGGCCATATTTTTGAAGTAAATGTTTCTCCAATGAGCCTCCATTTACACCTATTCTTATTTTTAAATTTTTCTCTTTACATTTTTCAACTACAGCTTTAACTCTATCAACGCTTCCAATGTTTCCTGGATTTATTCTTATTCCATCCACGCCCTCTTCTATAGCTTTTAGAGCTAATTTATAATCAAAATGTATATCTGCTATTAGCGGTATATTTATACCTGCTTTTATTTTACCTAAAGCTTTTGCCGCCTGCATATCTGGTACAGCAACTCTAACAGCATCGCATCCTGCTTCTTCTAATTTTTTTATTTGTTCTATTGTCTTAGCAGCATCTCTAGTATCAGTAGTTGTCATAGATTGAACTGCTATAGGATTATCTCCACCAATTTTTATATTTCCTAAAGATACTTCTCTTGTTTTTTTTCTATTGTAACTCAAAACTTCACCTTCTACTTATATTTTTAGAATTTTATTATGCCTTTAAATAATTTAGTTACATCACTATAAGTAATAAATACCATAAAGGCCATTAAAGCACAGAAGCCTATCATATTTATCATAGCTTCTTTTTCTGGGTTTATTTTCTTTCCACCTCTTATGGCTTCTATTAAAAGTAAAAATAATCTTCCTCCATCAAGGGCAGGGAATGGTACTAAATTTATTATTCCTAAATTTAAACTTATTATGGAACCCAAATATAATAAATTAATTATACCCGTCTTAGCTGCATCTGAAACTATAGAAATAATTACCACAGGTCCTGCTACAGAATTAGAAAATCCTCCAGGTATAGTTCCTGTTATCATTTGTTTTAGGAAAGTAACCATCTGTACAGTCATTTGACCTGTTGTTATAAATGAATCTTTTATTGCATGTATAACATTTTTATCTCTTTTACAAGTTACTCCCACTTTATAACTTCCGTCTTCACTCTTTTGTGGTGTTATATTTAAATTTAATGTTTTATTGTCTCTATCAACAGTAAGATGTAATTCTTTACCTTGTGAGGATGTAATTTTTTCTGTAAATTTAGCCCATGAAGTAATTTCTTCTCCATTTATTTCTTTTATCTTGTCTCCACTTTGTAAGCTTGCTTCTTTGGCAGGACTTTTATCTACTACTTCATCAATAGTTGTTGTTGGAGATCCTATGTAAATAAATACAGGAATTAAAAATAATACGGCTAATATTAAATTGAAAAATGGACCTGCAAATATTATGCTTGCCCTTTGAAGTATGGATTTTCTACCAAAAGATCCTGGCTTATCAGAGTCTTCATCTTCCCCTTCCATAGCACAAAAGCCACCAATAGGTAAAATTCTTACAGAATACATTGTTCCATTTACTTCTTTGCCAAATAATTTTGGTCCCATTCCAAGGGCAAATTCATGTACTGTAACTCCATTTTTCTTTGCAAATATAAAATGACCAAATTCATGTATTAATACTATTACTCCAAAAAGTAATAAGGCTGCAATTATTGTCATATATCCACCTTCCTAATTTTAATTTTTATTATTACAAATCTTATATAAAAATGTCTAAACCCTATGTCATATTATTTTAGTAAGTTAGCTAAAAACGCTCTAGTTTCCTTATCAACTTCTAATATGTCTTCTAACGTAGGATTAACTCTATTTTTATGACAGTCTAAAGTTTTTTCTATGTAATATGGTATGTCATAGAAACCTATTTTATCATTTAAAAATTCATTTACTAAAAATTCATTTGCTGAATTTAGTGCTGCAGCATAAGTTCCACCAAGTTTTAAAGCTTTATAAGCAAGACCTAAGCATGGGAATGTATCCATATCAGGCTTTTCAAAAGTTAGTGTTGCAACTTTAGCCAAATCCAATCTTTCATAATCTGTTTCAATTCTCTCTGGATAAGTTAAAGCATATACTATAGGAAGTCTCATATCTGGACAACCCATTTGTGATATAACTGAACTATCTTTAAAAGATACCATAGAATGAATTATACTTTGTGGATGAACAACCACATCAATATCTTCCACATCCACATCAAATAACCATTTTGCTTCTATAACTTCTAAGCCTTTATTCATAAGCGTTGAAGAGTCTATGCTTATTTTTCTTCCCATATCCCAATTTGGATGTTTTAGAGCTTCATTTTTAGTAACATTAATTAACTCTTCTCTTTTTTTACCTCTGAAAGGTCCACCCGAAGCTGTTAATATTATTTTTTCTATATCTTTATGTCTTTCCCCATTTAAACATTGGAATATGGCACTGTGTTCACTATCCACTGGCAATATTTTAACATTATTTTTCTTAGCTTCTGACATTACTAATTCTCCTGCCGTTACTAAGGTTTCCTTGTTAGCTAATGCAATAGTTTTCTTTGCTTTTATAGCTGCCATAGTTGGCACAAGACCTATCATTCCTACAACTGCAGTTAATACTACATCAACTTCATCAAGTTCACAAATTTTAACTAAACCTTCCATTGAAGTTAATACTTCTATATTTATATTATCAGGAATCATATCCTTTAATTTTTTAGCACTTTCTTCATTATATACTGTTACATATTTAGGAGAAAATTCTAATATTTGTTCCAATAATAAATCTACACTGCTATTTGCTGAAATAGCCACAACTTCAAACTTATCTCTATTTTTTCTTACAACATCTAAAGTTTGAGTTCCTATAGATCCTGTTGAACCTAGTATGGTAATTCTTTTCATAAATAATCCCTTTCTTATATTTACTAAATTGTCTTTACTTATAGTATTATATCATTATTGCTCTTATTATTTACAATATTCATCAAAAATTCAAATACTTTTTTAATATATTAAAAAATTCACTTCGTTTAAGTCACTGCATGGGCTCCACATTTCATGTCCCCACCGACTTCGTCCGTTGCTCAAATTAATAAGTTGGAAATTATATATTCTCCACAAATCAGATAATATATAATTTCCTTATAATTAAAAAAAGCTTCAGCATAACTGAAGCTAAATTATTGAATAAATAAATTTATTACACTATACACAAAAGGTGCTACTAAAATAACACTATCAAACCTATCTAGTACACCACCATGACCTGGTATTAGTTTTCCATAATCTTTTATTCCAACATATCTTTTTATAGATGAGGCAAATAAATCCCCCATTTGTGCAATAATACTTCCAAAGAATCCTAACAATATTATCATTGTTAAGTTAAGATTAAAGTAATATCCAAAACCTAAACATACTAATGTAGATCCTAGTATACCGCCTATGCTACCTTCTATTGTTTTTTTCGGACTTACTTTAGGAATTAATTTATGTTTCCCAAATAAATATCCTGCAAAATAAGCAAATATATCTGTTATAAATGCTATTATAAATATTAACCAAACATATATATGTCCTTTAGAAAAAGAATACATCGTTAATATTATAAAATCAATTAATACTCCCACGTAAAATAAACCAAAAAACGTAACTACTATATCAATAATATTTCTTTTTAAATTTAATATTGATATTATAGATATTAAAAATAAAATAAATATTAATGTATATGTAAAAGTTATTGGCAATTTAAGATAATTTTTAATTAATAAATAAATAGAAAAAATATAACCTATATAATATAATGGCTTTATGTCCTTTGCTTCAAAGGCCTTATAAAATTCATGTAAGGCAATGGAGATTATTATAGCCTCTCCAATATATAAAGGAGTCCCACCAACTATGATAAGGATTAATAAAGGAACTAATAATAATCCTGCAATAATTCTTGTTCTCATAAGTTTTCTCCTTATTTTATTGACCCAAATCTTCTATCACGATTTTGATATGTGAATAAAGCTTTTTGAAGTTCTTTTTCATCAAAATCTGGCCAGTGTACATTTGTGAAGTAAAATTCCGAATAAGCCACTTCCCAAAGTAAAAAATTACTTAATCTCTCTTCACCACTAGTTCTTATAACTAAATCTGGATCTGGAATATCTTTTGTACTTAAATGATTACTTATAGTATTTTCGTCAATTTTATCTAAATTTATTTTATTATCTTTAACATCTTTGATAATTTTAACTAAAGCATCTTTAATATCTCTTCTGCCACCGTAATTTAAAGCTAAGTTTAAGTTACATCCTGTATTATTTTCAGTTAATTTTATAGCTTTTTCTAATTCCATTACACATTTACTTGGTAATTCACTTATATCTCCAATAGAAGTTAACTTAACATTTTCTTCATGTAGTGCAGCAACTTCATTTATTAAGTAAGTTGATAATAAATTCATTAATGCATCAACTTCCATTTTAGGTCTTTTCCAGTTTTCTGTTGAAAATGCATATAAAGTAACATGTTTAACATTTAACCTTTTACATTCTCTAAGTACTGTTCTTATAGTTTCTACTCCTGCCTTATGTCCTGCAACTCTTGGTAGAAATCTACTTTTAGCCCACCTTCCATTTCCATCCATAATGATGGCAATATGTTGTGGCACCCTATTTAAATCTATATCATAAAACATATCGTTTTTCATATTCATACTCCAAATATTTTTCTGACTCCTTATAATAAGGAGCCAGAAAAGTAAGTTACAAATAATTCTACATGATTTTCCTTCTGTGCAATTTTGATTACTTTTGGATAAATTAATTTATCTTGATCTTTTTTACCTTGAAGGATAGTAGTAGTATATTTTATTTGCTTATAATCAAAATATTTTTTAACTTCATCTAAAGGAAGGCCTAATAGCTCGTAATATTTTTTCAAAGCTATTATACCGCCATTATATCTTTTTCTTTTACTTCTAATAATACATCTACTTCTTTAGTGTATTTATCAGTCATTTTTTGCACGTTATCTTGCGCTTTTTTTAAATCGTCTTCTGTTATTTCGCCTTCTTTTTCTAACTTTTTAAGTTTATCGTTAGCGTCTCTTCTTTCATTTCTTAATCTTACTTTGAATTCTTCTGAAGCTTTTTTAGCTTGTTTGCAAAGTTCTTTTCTTCTTTCTTCAGTTAATGCTGGAACGTTTAATCTTATAACTTCTCCATCATTAGTTGGGTTTAAACCTAAATCTGAATTTCTTATAGCTGTTTCTATATCTTTCATTGCACTTTTATCCCAAGGATTTATCATTAAAGTTCTTGGTTCTGGTACTGATATAGATCCAACTTGGTTTATTGGAGTTGGAGTTCCATAATAATCTACTCTTATTTTATCTAACATTTGTGCATTAGCTCTACCAGCTCTTATTGTAGAAAATTCATGTTTTAAAGCTTCTATAGTTTTTTCCATTTGTTGTTGTAATTTGTTTTGTATTTCTTTCATTTTTACTCCTCCTTCTTTTTATTAGTGTACTGTTGTTCCTATATTTTCTCCATGTACTGCTTTTAATATATTCTCTGTTGTAAGTTCAAATACCTTTATTGGTATATTGTTATCCATACATAAAGATGTAGCAGTTGAGTCCATAACTTTTAACTCTTTTTGTAGTACTTCTATATATGATAATTCGTCAAATTTCTTAGCATCAGCATGTAAAACTGGATCTTTATCATAAACACCATCAACTTTTTTAGCAAGTAGTATTATTTCAGCTTCCATTTCCGCTGCTCTTAGAGCTGCTGCTGTATCAGTTGAAAAATATGGATTTCCTGTTCCTGATCCAAATATTACAACTCTGTCTTTCTCAAGATGTCTTACAGCTTTCCTTCTTATATATGGTTCTGCTATTTCTTTCATTTCTATAGCAGTTTGTACTCTTGTTTGAACACCTATATTTTCAAGTGCATCTTGTAGAGCCATAGAATTCATAACTGTTGCAAGCATTCCTATGTAGTCAGCTGTAGTTCTATCCATTCCTTCAGAAGTTCTACCTCTCCAAAAGTTTCCTCCGCCTACTACTACAGCAACTTCAACACCAATTTCTTGTACTCTTTTAATAGCTTCAGCTATTTCATTAACAACGTCATTGTTTATTCCAAAACCTCTATCACCAGCTAAAGCTTCTCCACTTAGCTTAAGTAATACTCTTTTGTACTTAGGTTTATCCATAGAAATCCTCCCGTCTTCATCTCATATACAATATATTTTTTTATCTTTTTTTTAAAAAAGAGAACACATAAGTGTTCTCTTTTGGTTAATTATTACTTAAGTTGCTTAGCAACTTCTTCAGCGAAGTTTTCTTCTTTCTTTTCTATACCTTCACCAACTTCGAATCTTACAACTCTACCAACTTGTATATCTGAACCAACTTCTTTAGCAGTGTTAGCTACTAATTTTTTGATAGTTAAATCAGAATCTTTTACGAATACTTGCTCTAATAAGCAAACTTCTTTTAATTCTTTTTCTAATCTACCTTTAACCATTTTTTCTACTATGTTAGCAGGTTTTCCTTCGTTTAATGCTTGAGCAGTTAAAACTTCAGTTTCATGAGCTATGTAAGCTGGGTCTACGTCTTCTCTTGAAACGTATTTAGGATTCATAGCAGCAACTTGCATTGCTATATCTCTTCCCATTGCTATAACTCTTTCATCTCTAGCTTCAGTTAATAATTCAACTAAAACACCTATTTTTCCAGCTCCGTGTATGTATCCAGCTATTTGACCTTCAGTAGTTAATTTTTCGAATCTTCTGAAGTCTAATTTTTCTCCTATTTTAGCTATTCTATCGTTTAATACGTCTTTTAATGCTTTTCCTTCAGCGTGGTTTTCTTCTAATAAAGCAGCTATTTCAGTTGCTTCAGTAGCTAAAGCCATTTCAGCAGCATCTTTAACGAATTGTTTGAAGTCTTCGTTTTTAGCAACGAAATCTGTTTCTGAGTTTACTTCTACTATTGCAGCAGCAGTGTGGTCAGCGTTTATTTCAACTGTTACTAAACCTTCAGCAGCAACTCTATCAGCTTTTTTAGCAGCTTTAGATAATCCTTTTTCTCTTAATATGTCTACAGCTTTTTCCATGTTTCCTTCAGCTTCTTGTAAAGCTTTTTTACAGTCCATCATTCCAGCGCCTGTAGATTCTCTTAATTCTTTAACCATTTGTGCAGTTATGTTAGCCATTTTACAATTCCTCCTATATATTGTAAATGGTAAGGGAAGTCCCCTTACCATTCAATTTTTCTTATTGTTCTTGAGTTTCTACTTCCTCAACAACTTCTTCTTCAGCACCTTGTCTACCTTCTATTACAGCAGTAGCCATAGCACCAGTTATTAATTTAACAGCTCTTATAGCATCATCATTTCCTGGTATTGGGAAATCTAATTCATCTGGATCACAGTTTGTATCAACTATACCAACTACTGGTATACCTAATCTGTGAGCTTCTTGTATAGCTATATTTTCTTTTCTTGGGTCAACTACGAATATAGCACCTGGTAATTCAGGCATTTCTT
>ERZ827363.861-NODE-861-length-31999-cov-4.351521_pt1 | contig 31999 bp, 37 predicted proteins | sample MGYA00519776_ERZ827363 | MGnify/ENA primary metagenome ERZ827363 (study PRJEB31778, sample SAMEA3449288) | human gut metagenome | biome: human gut; feature: human-associated habitat; material: faeces | place: United Kingdom | collected 2010/2012 ...
ACGGCCATCCGATACGGAAGCTCCCTCCTCAGCCGGTTTTTGGGGGAGGTCGGCACCGAGGAAAATGCCCTTGCCGCCTACCACGCCGGGTGGAATCAGGTGAAGCGCTGGCTTGCCGACGAGGAGGTAAGCTCCGACGGGGTCACTTTGGACTCCATCCCCAGTCAGGCCACGAACACCTATGTGAACCGGGTACTGTCTGCCAAACAGGTTTATCAAAAATTATACCGCCTTAATGCGGGAGAAGAGGAGAATGCAAAATGAACGCAAACGAATGGAAAGAAAAGCTGTATCTTCAGAAGAAGAATGGCGGGCTGGCCTTAAGCGAGGAGGAGCTTCAGAAGGCCGATGCTTTCTGCGAGGAGTATAAAAACTTCTTAAACGCCAGCAAGACCGAGCGGGAGGCCGTTCACTACGCCGTCGCCCGGGCGGAGAAGCTGGGCTTTACCCCCTTCGATGCAGGCAAGGCTTACAAGGCCGGCGACAAGGTCTACCTCAATAACCGGGGCAAGGCGCTGATCTTAGCGGTCGTGGGCAAGAAGGATCTCAGAGAGGGCGTTCACATTCTGGCGGCCCACACCGATTCTCCCCGGCTCGATTTGAAGCAGGTTCCCGTTTATGAAGACAACGAGATGGGGTACCTGAAGACCCACTACTACGGCGGCATCAAGAAATATCAGTGGGTGACCATTCCTCTGGCGCTTCACGGCGTGCTGGTGAAGAACGACGGCTCCGTCATTACCGTCCGGATCGGCGAGGACGAGGGAGATCCCGTGTTCTGCATCACCGACCTTCTGCCCCACCTGGCGGCGGATCAGATGAAGCGCCCTGCCGGTGAGCTGATCCGGGGTGAGGAGCTGAACGTGGTCATCGGATCCCGGCCCTTCCGGGACGACGACGCCAGCGAGCGGGTGAAACTGAACCTTTTGAAGCTGCTCTTTGAGAAATACGGCGTCACCGAAGCCGACTTCCTCTCTGCCGAGCTGGAAGTGGTCCCCGCCTTCAAGGCCAGCGACGTCGGTCTCGACCGGAGCTTCGTAGGCAGCTACGGTCAGGACGACCGGGTCTGCGCCTACACCGAGATGGAGGCCGTCTTCGACTGCGGCGTGCCGGACACCACCGTGATGTGCATCTTCGCCGATAAGGAAGAGATCGGCTCCGTGGGCTGCACCGGCATGAAGAGTGCCTTCCTGCGGCACTTCATCGAGGATCTGGCGGCTCCCTACGGCATTGCCGGACGGACGGTGCTCCAGCACTCCCAGTGCCTGTCCGCCGACGTCAGCGCCGCCTTTGATCCCACCTTCCCCGAGGTCTGCGAGCGGAAGAACAATGCGTTCGTGAACTACGGCGTTTCCATTTGCAAGTACACCGGCGCCCGGGGCAAGAGCGGCTCCTCTGATGCTTCCGCCGAATTCATGGGCTGGGTCCGGAAGATACTGGACGAAGGCAATGTCCTGTGGCAGACCTCCGAGCTCGGCAAGGTGGATCAGGGCGGCGGCGGAACCGTTGCAGCCTACATCGCTGAGTTGGACGTGGACACCATCGACGTAGGCGTGCCGGTGCTCTCCATGCACGCTCCTTACGAGATGACTGCAAAGATCGACGTGTATTCCGCTTACCGTGCGTTTGTGGTTTTCTGCAAGGCATAAGAAACCAAAAAAATTCCCCCGTATGGAACACATACGGGGGAATTTTTGCATCTTGCGAAGAGTCAGGATTGAAGGGGCTTGCCGTTATTATCGGTAAATCGGTTCATAAGGATCAGGATCAGGTCGATGAGGGGCCAGATCCCCCACAGCCCGCACAAAAACAGGCAGACGATACCGGAACCCCATTTCCCCACATACATCCGATGAATGCCGAAAACGCCGAAGAACAGGCAGAGGACGAATGCCACCCATTTCTTTTTGGGAGTGGTATCGGTCGTTTTCGGGGAGGAGTAGGAGGTGTAGCCGCCGGAGGCAGGCTTTGCGGAGGAGGGGGTGTTGTTCCAGTTGGTGAGACGCTCCGACTGTCCCCGGAGATCCCTGCCGCAGTGGCCGCAGTAAGCGCCCTTGGTCTCATGGCCGCAGACGGGACAGATCCGTGGGCCGGAGGAAATGTCCCGGGAGCCGGAATCGTAGCCGCAGCCGCCGCAGAACCGCCCGTGTAAGGGCCGCCCGCATTTGGGGCAGAGCCGGACGAAGGCGGCGGGGGCTGGCTGTTCTTTCGGTTTCTCCGGTTCGGGTTCCGGGGCGGCGGGAGCAGCCGGGGTCTCCGGAACGTCCGGGGCTGGAGAAGAGACGTCGGTTTCCCACTCGGTCTTGGGGAAGGGGTCAGAGTCGGGAGTCGTCAAAGGCTCCGGGATGGCTGGAGAAGGGTCGGCTTCGTGTGCCTCCCATTCCGTTTTGGGGAGGGGATCCGGCTCGGGAAGGGGCGGGGTCTCCGGCAGCTCCGGGGTTTGGGGAAGGTCGTGGGCTTCCCATTCCGTTTTCGGGAAGGGGTCGGATCCGATCAGTGGAGGAGTCTGGGGCACCTCCGCCGTTTTGAACAGGTCTTCCGGGTCGGAGGACTTCAGATCGGAAGCGTAGTTTGTGTATTGGGAAAAGGCATCGTCCAGATTTTCATAGGTCTGGATATAACCGCATTTCAGGCAGATGCCGCTGCTCATTTCTTCGCCGCATTTGGGGCATTTCATGGGTGCTTCCTCCTTTCAAGGTTTCTTCTTCCATCATAATACAAAATCCGCCGGGGCGCAACCGGAATTTTGAAAAGAACAGAAAAAAGCGGCTGCATTTGCAGCCGCTTTGCTCGTCATGGAATGATTTGTTGACGGAGTATTCGCTGTTGGCGACCACCATGGTCTCGCCGGTCATGGGGGGATCATAAGAGGAGTCACCGTAGGAGACGCAATAATCGCCGTAGGTGCGCCAGTAAGCGCCGTTTCTGACCAGATAGGTACCGTTCAGCTCTCTTTCCACGTCGGTACCGTCAGCCCGGTCGTTGGACTTATATGTGGCGGTGACGCCGGAAAGCTCTTTGAAGGTGTCCCCAGGATAAAGCACCACGTTGATGTTTTCAACGGTGCAGCTTTCGACAACGGTATTGTCCACGCCGCTCCTGCGGAAGATGTTGTCGGAAAGACCGCCATGTTGTAGGCGGCACGGAAGGGGTTGTCCTTGGAAACGCAATTTTGAAGGTGACCGTTACATTGATGTCAGCACCCATTCTGCGGATGCAGCCGATCTTGCCATAGCCTTCGATGACGCTGTTGGTGACCTGCACAGTGTTGAATTCCGCAGTGCCGTAACCGCTGGTATCTGTACAAGTGTAGATCAGCAGGTTGCGGATGGTGTGGCCGTTTCCGTTGATGGTCAGATTGTTGACCGGATCGATGGGCCGCCAGAAGCCGGAGCCCAGATCGATGTCCTTGATGATCTCCGCGGTGTAGCCGGAGTAATCCACCTTCTGATCGGTGCCTTCGTATTTGAAGAGAGCCGGCTCTTCGGCAGAGGCGATGGTGGCGACCTTGTTTTCGGTGTCGACAGGGGCCGCATAGCTGTCGGCCTTCCTGCCGTCCCACTGGAACTTATCGAAAGTGTAGGTGAAGGGGGGAGGTCAGCATGGTGACCAGACCGGTGACGGAGTCGCAGTAGAAAATCGGATTGTTGGAGAGCCGCTTCACACCGTTACAGCGGTTCACGGAAATGACTTTCAGGCAACCTTCAAATTCGGCTTCTGCAGGGCCGCTTTACAGGGTGGTTTTTTGGACATGGCTGTCATCAATGGTGACAGTCCCGGCTTCCGGATCCGGAGAAACGGTGTGACCCAGTGCTTCAGCCATCTCCCGAAGGGAAACCAGAACAACACCCGCTTCCTCATAGGGCGAGCGGAGCACTGCGGACAGATCCAAAAGCTGTCCGTTGACGGAAATCTGATAGGAAGGAGCTGAGGCAGAAACCGGCAGACCTGAGAGAGTCAGAATACACGCCGCCGCTGCCGGAAGAACGGGACGGACGCTTTTATGCGTCTTCTCTCTCCCGGAGGGCAAAAACGTAGGTGACGGTTCCTTCTTCCCAGTTGGCGGTGACTTCGTAGAGGAAGCTGCCGCTTTTGGGGAGGGCGAGGACGTTTCCGTTTAAGGGCTGCTCTTCTCCGTCGGGATAGGAGGTGCTGACGCCTCGTTTTTCATAGTCCCAACGAAGGACGGTGACGGACTCCGGCTCCTTGCTGAAAAGCAGCGTGGCCGAGCCGTTTTTCCGGTTTAAGAAGACCAGGCGATCCTCGCTCCACGCAAGAGGATGGGGAGAGGAAACGGAAAGGACTTCTTCTCCCACCCAATCGGAGGAGCCATTGGGGACGTTCAGACAGGAAGCGGTCGTTTCGGTGCGGGTCTCCAGCTGCAGGGTGGGGAGACCGGCGGTGGGAGAGGGATTTTTCCAGCTGTCGAAGAAGGGGTCGTTGTCGATGGGGTTGACCCAGCTGTCCGGCTGCTCGCCGGTCAGAGCAAGGGAAGAAATGTGCTGGATCTGCCCCGGATAGGTCTCTAAGATCAGGCCGTCCCAGGTGAGATCGAAGATCTGACCGGGGCGGATGGAATGGAAGGGTACGGTGTTTCCGTCGGAGTCGGTGACGGAAAGGTCGGCGATATTCGCCACGGCGGCGTTTCCAGCGGAACCGTCTCGGCTTAAAAGCAGCTGATCCTCCCCGGAAACCAGCAGGACGGTGAAGGAGGCAGTGACGGTCTGGGGCGCTTCATTTCCGCAGGAGCCGAGGCACAAGGCAGCAAACAGCCCGGCTATCCCGGCAAATAGCTTTTGGATCGGTTGCATAAGAAAACTCCTTTCATGAGGGGGTTCATGAAAGGAGTGTCCGATTTGAAAGAAACTGTTGCAGGAAAAGGAAAAATCAGGTGACGTTTTTGATCCATCTGTTTCCCCGAAGGCGGAAAAAGGCAATGATCCACTTGAAGCACTGGTCGATGCGGGTGCAGAGATATACCGCCCACAGGGGCCATTTCCAGATAAAGCCCGCAAGGAAGGTAAGGGGCAGCACGATGAGCCAGCCGCAGACGATGTCCACCTTCATGACGAATTTCCCGTCACCGGCACCCCGGTTGATGCCAGTGAAGCAGGCGGCGTGGTAGCAGGTGCCGAGATGGGTGAAGCCGCCGATGGTCAGCATGGTCACGGCTAAGTCCCTCGTTTCCTGGGAGACGTTGTAAAGGGAGGGCGCCAGCGTGCGGATGGACAGGACAAAGGCAGAGACCAGCACGCCCAGGCAGGCGAAAAGGATCTGGATGGTGTTCGAATATTCCCGGGTGCGGCGGTAGTCCCCGGCACCTACGCTTTTCCCGATGACCACACAGGCTCCGGCGGAAAGGCCGTTGGTAAAGATGACGGCAAGAGAGAGAAACACGTCGGCGATGGAATTGGCGGAGACCATGGTGACCCCCAATCTGCCGATGAGCATGGCCTTGACCGCTCCCACCAGCCCCCATTGGGAGTCGCCCACGATGACGGGGAGGGAATTTTGAAAGAAATTCCCCGCCATTTCCCGGTCCCGGGTGAAAAAGTCCCGGATCCGGAAGCGAACCCGCTGCTCCTTTTTCAGCAGATAGAAGGCGGCAATGGCAAACTCGCAGCAGCGGGCGATAACTGTAGCCACCGCAGCACCCCGGATCCCCAGAGCGGGAACGCCCAGCTTTCCAAAAATGAAGATCCAGTTAAAAACAAAGTTGCAGCCCAGGGAAATGCAGGAGATGGCAAGGCCGATCTTTACGATCTCCACCCATCTAAGAAGGACGACGGTGGTATTGGCGAGGGCGAAAAAGGGGTAGGAAAGGCACAGGATCCGCAGGTAGCGAGCTCCTTCCCGGATCAGGGAGGGGTCGTTTGTGAAGATCCTCATGACGGCCTGGGGGAAAAGGAGGATCAGCCCGCAGACGGCAAGGGAAAGAAGGGCCGCAAACCGCAGCACCACCCCGAAGGTCCGGCGGATCCGGTCAAAGTCCCGTTTTCCCCAATACTGGGACACTAAGACGGCGGCGCCTCCGCCGATGCCGTTGACGATGAAAGTAAAAAGGGTGGAGACCTGATTGGCCTGCGCCACGGAGGCTAAAGAAATGTCGCCTAAGGAACCGACCATCAGGTTGTCCAACATGTTGACGCTCATGGAGATCAGCGCCTGGAACGCTGCAGGGAGGGCGACGATGAAAAGGGTGCGGTAAAAGTTTTTTTCTTTGACCAAGGTGATGCTCCTTTGCTGGGATTTTGTCAGCGGACTTCCGCTGCAAGGGCGGTGCAGTTGCCGGCGTTGGTGGCACATTCCGATACGCTGCAGGCGGAGAGGGCAACGTGGGCATCCATGAGAGCTTCCGGAACGATCCGGTCTCCGGCCTTTATGGTGATTTTTCCGTTGGCGCCCACCGTTGTGTACATAAAAAGATTTACCGGGCAGATGATGAGAAGGCGTTTTCCCGGCGCTCAGTTGATGTTGTCAAAGCAGTTCGGGCGCCCGTCTCCGTTTTGATAGAAAAATTCGTACATTTCCGGGCGGCAGGATGGGAAAAGCAGATCAGGGGTCCCCACATCGTCGGAAAGGATCCGGAACATCGGGCGGTAGAGATTGGTATAAAGGGCATCTCCTGCGTTCAGCTTCAGGGGTTCGTGACAATCCAGCGTGACGGCAGGGGAGAGAAATTCGCCATTATCCTCGGCGGACATGGTAAAGAAATCGGCGACCTGTCCGCCTTCCAGATCCGTGATCGTGAGGCGCTGCCCTCGTTTTATATTGATTTTCCTTCCCGGACAGGCAGGAATGAAATATTCCATGGAAAGCGCCTCTTTAATTTTCGCTGCAGCGGAATACAGAATCATTATAACACAGGAGTGCGCTCATTTCCACAAAAAGGCGAAAAAAGAACGCCCCGGGGTCAAACGGGGCGTTTGAAGGGCTACTTGTCGAAGGCGGGATTATAGGCGTAAAAGTTTTTGGAGTCTAAGTGATCCTGCACAATTCGGATCGCTTCGCCGAAGCGGAGAGTTTCAAGCAAATTGCTCTCAAAGGTTCCAGAAAACGGCAATTGTACCGTCCCCCACGGTGATCCGGCGAATCAGGGCGTCGGTCACGGCTTTTTTCTGCGAAAGCGAAAGGCTTTGGAAGCAGACGGGGCTTTTTAAATTAGGGAGCAGCGATTGCAGCCGCTCCTTCATTTTGCGGGCGAGATGATCCTCCAGAAGCTTTGCATAGACGGTGCCGTTCATACCGGGGCAGCGGGATCTTTTGCTCTGCAGGGCGGCGGAGCAGACGAAATACCGCTGCCAGCGGGTGTCGGAGCGGACGATGACCATGGCGCTGCCGCAGATTGCGCACTTTACCTTCCCCGTGAGCCAGGAGCTTTGCCCCTTGCTGCAGGAAGCAGAATGGCGGCGGGAAAGGAGCTTTTCCCGACAGGCAAGCCAGAGCGACGGCTCCACGATCCCTTCGTGGGGAGCTGAAACCAGCTCCTGCCCCCCGTCAATATGGTAGAGGTAGCAGCCGTTTCCCTTCTCGAAGTCTGCGGGAGAGCCGATCACTTTTGCGTCCTGCTTCTCAAAAAAGGTGCGGACGGCTTCGTTTGATCGGGCGTAGACGGGGTTTTTCAAAAGCTCGCTTAGCCGTGCGGCGTTCCAGCTGCCGCCCCGAAGATGGGGAATCTGTTCTACTGAAAACCGACGGAGAAGGTCGCCGAGAGAGGTTCGGGGATCGGAATAGAGGGCGTAGATGCGCCGTATCTGCTCCGTTTCCTCCGGAATGGGGAACAGGCGGGCGGAGGAAATGCCGTGGAGAACGGCATCTTCCCGGCGGAAGCCGTAGGGCGCTTTTCCGCCCATATAAAGCCCCATCCGGCAGCGGGAAGCGTAGGCGTCTGCCACCCGCTGCTGGATGGTTTCCCGTTCCAGCTGGGCAAAGACGGCGCAGAGGCTCATCATCGCCCGGCCCATGGGTACGGAGGTGTCGAACCGCTCGGTGGAGGAGAGAAATTCCACGTTATTTTCCCGGAAAAGCTCTAAGATCCGGGAAAAATCCGAAAGGGAGCGGCTGATCCGATCCAGCTTGTAGACGATGACCCTGCCGATCTCCCCCTTACGGATGTCCCGGATGAGGGCTTCAAAGCCGGGACGGTGGGTGTCCTTGCCGCTGAAGCCCCGGTCGACATATTCCCGATAGGGGTTTCCTTTCGTTTCAAAGCGGCAGATGGTAAGCTGGCTTTCGATGGAAACGCTGTCGGCACGCTCCACCGACTGCCGGACGTAAAGGGCGTCAAGCATGGGCATTTTCCCCGTTTAAAAGGGAAAGAAGCGGCTGCAGCCGGTCGGCTTCCCCCTCCCGATCCGGTGGGGGAATGTGGATCATGCGAAAATCCATCCGGTCTTCCGTGATCCGGTCTTCTTCCGAAAAAAAGCGATCTTCCATAGGCATACCTCCTAAAAAATCATGTGGTAAAGCCTATGAAGGATCGCTTGTACGGGATTCCGGATTTAACGGGTGGCTTTCAGGATCCGGACTTCAAACTTTTTAAGGGGCAGTTGGGAAAGGGTTCTGCCGGTCTCCAGATCCTCGTAGGGGCGGTTCAGGGGGAGGGTCAGGGGATGGGGGTTGAAGTTCTGGACGAAGACGAAGGCGCTCGTTTCATGGAAGCGGACGGTGGCGGTGACGCCGTAGGGAAGGGCGGCATCCAGCGCCGGAGTGAGCCCCGCTTCTTTGATAAGGCGGTCGGTCAGGTCGTCCAAGAGCTCCTGCTCGCCCCGGGCAGCCAGATAGTACGCTTTGCCCTTGCCGAAGGTATTGACGGTCAGGGCGGGGGAGCCGGCATAGAAGTCGGAGCCATATTCCGCTAAAGGAAGGGCGGTGCTGCACCGGATCAGCTCGCAAAGCTCTTTTAAGCGGTATTCCGGCTTGGGGAGGGTGTTTTCTTTGGGGAGGAGTTTGTTATACTGACCGTCGTAAAGACTGTCGATCTCCTCTTTCCGAAGGCCGAAGAGCTCCGCCAGGCCGTTGCCGGGGGTGGGGCCCAGGTAGCAGAGGTCGGTATCGTTTACGACTCCCGTCCAGTAGGTGCCCAGCACCGTGCCGCCGGAAGCGCAGAACTCTCGGAGTTTTTTCGCAAAATCCGCCCGGAGCAGATAGACCATGGGAGCTACGATTAGCTTGTAGCCGGTCAGACCGGATTCCATATCCACGATGTCGGTGGGGATCCCCCGTTTCCAGAAGGAAGCGTGGTGCGCCATCACCGTCTGCAGATAGCCCATGCCAATGTTCCGGGGGCCTTGGGCGTTGTTCATCGCCCAGCCGTTTTCCCAGTCATAGAGGATGGCGGCTTCCGGTTTGGGGCAGCTGTCAACAATGGCGTCCAGATGGGCAAGGCGGTCGCCCAATTCGCTTACCTCCCGGAAGACCCGGGTGTCGCTTCCGCCGTAGTGATCCACCACGGCGCCGTGAAATTTTTCCGAAGCGCCCCGGCCCTGCCGCCACTGGAAATACTGAACGGAGTCGGAGCCGTGGGCCAGTGCCTGCATGGAAGCCAGCATATGGATCCCCGGCTGCCGCAGGCGACTCACTTCCTGCCAGTTGGTGGCGCTGGGGGAGGATTCCATCATCAGGAAGGGGGCTTTTTTCATGGAGCGGATCACGTCATGGGCAAAAGCGGTCTCCTGCCCTACCCGCACGTCATCCGGATCCTTGCCCCAGAGGGGGTAGCTGTCCCACGAGGCGATGTCCACCACGTCCCGGAATTTATAATAGTTGATGCCTTCGTAGCTCTCCCCGTGGTTGGTGGTGACGGGAATGGCGGGGTTTACGGATTTGACCGTGTCCCGTTCCATCCGGGCAAAATCAACCGTCTGGTGGGTGACAAAGCGGTTCCAGTCGAGGCTTAAGCCGTGGGTCTCCATTTCTCCCGTGGGGACGGGGGCTTCGATCTGGCTCCAGTCGGTGTAGCGGTGGCTCCAGAAATCCGTCCACCATGCCGCATTCAAAGCGTCCAGCGTTTTGTATTTTTCCTTGAGCCAGTTCCGGAAGGCTTCCTGACAAAGGGGGCAGAAGCACTGACCGCCCAGCTCGTTTGAAAGGTGCCAGAGGATGACGCCGGGGTGATGACCGAAGCGCTCCGCCAGCTTCAGGTCCATCTGTCGCACCTTTTCCCGGTAGATGGGGGAGGTGTAGCAGTGGTTGTGCCGGCGGCCGGGGCGGTTCCGGGTCAGGGTGTGGTTTACTCGGAGCACCTCCGGGTATTTATGTGCCATCCACAGGGGGCGGGCGCCGCTGGGGGTGGCGAGGACGGTGTAAATGCCGTTTTTGTAGAGGTTGTCGATGATCGCTTCCAGCCAGTCCAGTTCGTAGACGCCCTCCTCCGGCTCCAAGCGTGCCCAGGAGAAGATACCAACGGAAACGCAGTTGATGCGGGCTTCCTTCATCAGCTGGATGTCCCGTTCCAGAATGTCCGGGCGATCCAGCCACTGGTCGGGGTTATAATCGCCGCCGTGGAGAAAATGGGGAAAAATCGGTTGCATAGGGGGATCCTCCTTTTGGAAATGTTATTTTGTCCGGAACTGTCCAGGGGTGACGCCTTCCTCTTTCTTGAAGATGCGGATGAAGGTGTTGACGTTGGTGTAGCCCACCTGTTGGGCGACGGAGGTGACGGACTCCTCTGTCTGGAGCAGCAGGGGCTTTGCCTGTGCGATGCGGTAGCGGTTCAAGTATTCTAAGAAGGTGTCGTGGTGGTACTCTTTAAAAATGCTGCTTAAGTAGGAGGGGGAAAGCTGGAGCTGATAGGAAAGCTCATTCAAAGAAAGGTCTTCCTTGTAGTGTTCCTTTACATATTCCAGCATCCACTGATAGATCTCGGCGGTCTTGCCGGTGCGGCTGCTGCGGATGTGGACGGAGAGCTTTTGGAAAAGATTTAAGATGTACTGCTCTTTTTCCTCCACGGAGGAAAGGCGCTCCAGCGCCCGGTACTGATTGACGTCCTTGCCAAAGAGGGCAGCGCCATCCAATTGGGCTTTGGCGAGGATCCGGTTGGCAGTCATGACCAGCTGGATGAAAAGGCTTTCCAGCCGGAGGGCGGCGTCGCTTCCCTGACTGTTTTTCTCAAAGAGACTATACAAAAGCGTCTTGGGGCCGTCATCGAAGTCCCGGGATTTCACTTGCCGGATCAGCTTCAGCTCCAGCTCCTGAGGATAGAAGCTGGTGATATAGCTGGCGTTCAGGGCCTCCTTGTAGGCTTCCTTGTCGGAGCCGTGAGCCGTGGGCTTTACCATTAAAAGGTTCAGCGCCTGATGGAAGGAGTCGTAGATCCCCGAGCGGGTCTGGTGGATTTTTCCGTAGGCGTAAAGCAGGTCGGGACATTCCGTCTCCTGCTTGAAAGCTTCAAGAAAATCGTGAACCAGTTTTTCCTCCTCGGTGCGGAGGTTCAGAATGAGGATCAGCCGCTCGCTCTGGCAGACCTTTTTCAGACAGAGCTGGGAGGAAAAAGGCTCCCGCCCGGATAAGGCGTCTGCCTGTTCGCCAAAGTTCCCTCGGTCAGGGGCGAGGGACAGGATCGCAACGGTGAAGAAATCATAGGGGAAGGCAGGAAGGAGGTTTGCTTCCCGGTAAAGCTCCAGCATGGGCTGCTCTCGGGAATATAAAAGCTCCGTCAGTGCGGATTCCTGCATCAGCAGGGCGTAGCTGTCGATGCTTTCTTGCAGCTGCCGGTTCTGGCTCTTCATATAATCGATGAAAGATTCGATGAGGAAGACGTCCTTGTAACCGGAGTTCTCCCCCTGCTCCGCCTGAATGTAGCGGACGATCTTTCGGATGGGGGCGAACATCTGGGAGGTGAAGCAGACGGCGAGGATGGCGCTTGCCAGAATGCAGATGACCGCCAGCCCGAGGGTGACCAAACGGATGTGGGTCACATCCCGGAGCAGCTCCTGCTGGTCGATGAGCGCCATGTAGCGGAGTCCGCTTTCGGAGGAGCGGGTGATCCAGCCGGTATAGGCTCTGCCGTTTAAGGTGAGCTCCGTTTCCGTCCCATCAGTATCGGACAACTGCTGCAGAGCGTTTTCCACCCGATCGGTGAGGGCGGAGGCATTTTCCGAAGCGCAGATCAGCTCCCCTGTCTCGTCCAAAAGAAAGACGGTTAGCTCCTTCCGAAGCCCCGCTTTGTCCAAAATATCGGTAAAGGTGCTGCGGCGGACATTTAAGATCATCTGACCGGTGACATTATTCTGATAGTCGGTGATGGAGCGGAAAAAGGTGAGGATGCAGGCAGAGTCGTAGTAGCTTTTGAAATTGGAGGTGGTGATGTAGCGGAAGGGGCCGGCGGTGGAAAGGGCTTCTTCAAAGTCTGTGCCGGACAGCCGCTGCAGAGCAATCTGTTTTTTAAAGAAATCCTGCCGGCTGAAGCCACCGTAGCGGGTAATGAAAAGATCCTCTTTGCTGCCGTAAAGCCAGAGGTTTTCCAAAGGGAGACAGCTGTTTTCCACATAGGCAATCTCTTTTTTCATGTCCTTCATCTGAAAGAGGGAATCCGTGGAGAGATCCTTGCGGTAGCTGTCAAAATTTTTGAGGGTGGTGTTGTTCAGAACGCTTAAAGCGGCATAGTGCAGGGTCTTGATCTCACCGTCTAAGCGTTCCATGATGAAGCTGACGCTGGTATGACTGCTGTCCACGGCGTCCTCCAGAAGGGAGGTGCGGTAAGCCGAGTAGGAAAACCCGCTCAGGATCAGCAGGGAGGAGGTCAGGGTGGCGATAAAAGCAAGAATCAGTTTGGAAAAGGTGTGGGTCCGGAGGTAGGCGATCAGTTTTTTCATTGACGATTCCATCCTTCCGTGAGAGTGAGAGTTTCCTATCCGAGATGGAAAAACCGTCTCGTCATCGGGATGAAGATGTATGGGAATTTTTTGGAGCTCTTCTGCCGTCGCAGATTTGTTTTTGAGGAGCAAAGACATTGAGGTTATTATACCATATTTCGCCAAAAATAGGAACGGCGGGAGCATCTCTATTTTTTCGGTAAACCATCCTTTTTTATCAAAAAAATTGGAGAATCCGCTGCTGGGTGACAAAATCCGGGAGATTTGTCGTTTATTCACATACTATTTATGACTTTTTTACGAAAAACTCAAAAATCATGCAATTTCCACAAAAAAATAAACGATTGCAAAAAACAACTGAAGCTGTTAGGATAAAGGCAACGAAAAAAGTCAGGAGGCGTTGCTTCATGGAGAGCACCAAGCGGCCCGGAAGAGGGATAGCGAGGTTCAAGCGATACCTGCCGCTGTATCTGATGCTGCTGCCGGTTATCCTTTATTATTTGGTATTCGTCTATGCGCCCATGGGCGGGCTTGTCATCGCATTCAAGGATTACAACATCTACGACGGAATCTTAGGGAGCCCGTGGGTAGGGCTGCGGTACTTCAAGCAGTTTTTCACCTCCGTGTTCGCTCCCCGGCTGATCCGGAACACCCTTGCCATCAGCCTTTACAATCTGGTGTTCGGGTTCACAGCACCCATCATTCTGGCGCTGATGTTCAATGAAGTGGGGAACATGGTCCTTAAAAAAGTTTCTCAGACGATCTCCTACCTGCCCTACTTCATTTCCACCGTGGTCATCGTCAGTATGTTCGTCCAGTTCCTTTCTTTGGATAACGGCCTGATCAACCGGATCCTCAATCTCTTCGGACATGAGAGCATCTATTTCCTAAACGAACCGAAATATTTCTGGGGGCTTTATACGGCCATGAACCTGTGGAAGGGTCTGGGCTGGGGCACCATCATCTACCTTTCGGCTTTGACGGGCATCAACACCGAGCTTTACGAAGCCTGCTACATTGACGGCGGCGGTCGTTGGCGGCAGACCTGGCATGTGACCCTTCCCGGGATCTCCAACACCATCGGGATCCTTCTGATCCTGCAGCTGGGAAGCGTTCTGAGCGTCGGCTATGAGAGCATCATCCTGATGTACAACTCCACCATCTATGAGACAGCGGACGTGATCTCCACCTACGTTTACCGCCGGGGCTTGCAGGATGCGGACTACAGCTTTGCAACGGCTGTGGGACTGTTCCAATCGGTGATCGGACTGATCTTAGTCGTCATCTCCAACAAGCTGTCGGCCAAGTTCACGGAAATCAGCATCTGGTAAGGGAGGAGAGAAGAGTATGTACTACGGAAAAAAATCTCCCAGCCGGATCACCTTTGAGGTCATCAATTACCTGATGATCTGCCTGATCTGCTTTATTACGCTGTACCCTTTTATTTACGTTCTGGCCTGCTCCTTCAGCAACGACCCGGCTATTTTAGGCGGAAAGGTGACGTTCTGGCCGGTGGGGTTCCAGACCCGGACCTACAAGCTGGTTTTCGATTACCCGAATATCGGGCGGTCGTATCTGAACACCATTCTGTACACCGTGGTAGGCACGGCGGTCAACCTGGTCATGACGATCTTGGGTGCTTACCCCATTTCCCGGCGGGATCTGCCCGGCCGGAAGGGGATCACCTTCTTCTTTACCTTCACCATGCTGTTCGGCGGCGGACTGATCCCCACTTACTTAGTCATCAAGTCCCTGCACCTGCTGGATACCTTCTGGGTCATGATCCTGCCTACGGCAGTCAGCACCTGGAACCTCATTATGATGAAGACCTTCTTCCAGGCGACTCCGGTAAGCCTTCTGGAGGCTGCCCGCATCGACGGAAGCTCCGAAATGGGGACGCTTCTGAAGATTGTGCTGCCTTTGTCCATCCCCTCCATCATGACCATCGGTCTTTTTTACGCCGTTGGTCACTGGAACGACTATTTTCAGGCCATGATCTATCTGAACGCTCCGGAGCGGTATCCGCTGCAGATCCTTTTGCGGGACATCGTGCTCCAGAACTCCATGGACAAGCAGTTCGCTTCCATGCAGATGGGCCAGCGGCAGGGAAGCGAGGGAGTCAAGTACGCCACCATCATGTTTGCGACGGTGCCCATCCTCTGTGTTTACCCCTTCATTCAGAAATATTTCGTGAAGGGCGTCATGCTGGGCTCCATCAAGGAATGACCCATTTGTTGCATTCAGCCGGGGATCCCGGCTGCGCAGATAACGACCAATATTAAAGGAGGATCTCTCATGAAAACCAAACGGATTCTGTGCGCCCTTTTGGGCGCGGCAATGGCTGTGACTGCCCTGGCCGGCTGCGGCGGAAACGGCTCTTCCGGCTCATCCGGTTCTTCCACCCCAACCGGTGGCAGCTCGAGCACTGCCGGCACCGGAGACGACGGCGCTTACACCGACGTCACTGTCTTCTGCCCCAACACTTCCAGCATGCCCATGAACAACGATGTTCTGGTGCTCCAGCAGCTCAGCGAGATCACCAAGACGAACTTCGATTTCACTGTTTCTCCTTCCACGGGCACCGACGAGAAGTTCAACCTGATGATGTCCTCCGGCAGCGTCCCGGACATGGTCATCTATGTTTCCGATCCCATCCTCAAATACTATAAGGCGTTCGCTCCTCTGAACGACCTCATCAGCGAGTACTGCCCCAACTACGAGGCTCTGATGAACGAGTATTCCTTCCTGCGGAAAGACCTGACCTCCGCCGATGGCAACATCTACACCATCCAGTCTAAGGCAGCGTTCCGCTTTGCAAACGGCGTGATCGTCCGTCAGGACTGGCTCGACAAGCTGAACCTGTCCGTGCCAACCACCACGGAAGAGTATTATCAGGTTCTGAAAGCCTTCAAGGAGCAGGATCCCAACGGCAACGGCGAAGCGGACGAGATCCCGCTAATCGCTTCCGACGGACGCCGGGGCGATGCCGAATCTCCCGGACTGAGCATGCTTGACGCCGCTTTCGGTATCGACGAGGACTTCTATGTCAGCGACGACGGCAGCGAGATCCTCTTCGGTGCCATCGACTCCCGGATGAAGGACGCTCTGACCTACCTGAACCGCCTGTACAGCGAGGGGCTCATCGATCAGGAATACCTGACCCGTGACTACTCCACCATCGACGGCCTGATCTCCGAGAGCCGTGCCGGTATGTGGATCGCCTGGGGCATTAGCGTAGAGGAAGCCGCTTCCATTCAGGATCAGAATGCCGATCTGGCGGTCATCCTGCCTCCTGCGGACGAGTCCATCGGAAAACCCCGCATTTACTCCCAGATGCCGCAGACCCGTACCAACGCTGTCGCTATCAGCAAGGACTCCAAGGTGAAAGAGCACATCATGTCCATCTGGAACTATGTGTTCAGCGAGGAAGGCACCCAGCTGATGAACTTCGGCGTGGAAGGCACTACCTACACTCTGGCGGACGGCAAGCCCGTTTATACCGACGAGATCTTAAAGAGCGACGACGGCCCTCTGACCGCCGCCAGAAAGTACGGCATCAACACCTGGCTGCCGCACAACCAGCTGGCTTCCGCCGAGTTCGGCCGCACCGCCGGAGATGGCAAGTTCGAGGCTGCCGTCAGCTTCTATGATCCCTACATCGTGGAGCCCGTCCCCGCTTTAAAGTTCACCGACGAGGAGAAGAGCACCATCACCAGCGTCTACGAAGGTGAGATCAAGACCTACCTGGACGAGTCTTTGGACGCTTTCATCACAGGCAAGAAGCCTCTGTCCGAGTTCGAGGACTTCGTGGCTCAGATGAAGAAGATGGGCATCGAAGACATCCTGAAGATCTACAACGACGCTTTCCAGCGCTATAACGCACTGTAAAAAGCCGACCTGAAAAACAAACGAAGGCGCAGCCGATCGCTGCGCCTCCTGCTGTTTATAAGAAAGGAGTTTTTCCATGGCCGTGATCCGGAACCCCATCCTTCCCGGTTTTCACCCCGACCCTTCCATCATCCGGGTGGGGAGCGACTATTATCTTGCCACCTCCACCTTCGAGTGGTTCCCCGGGGTGCTCATCTACCACTCCCGGGATTTAATCCACTGGGAGTTTGCGGCGGCGCCCTTAAACCGGGTGAGCCAACTGGATCTCCGTGGCATTCCCAGCTCCTGCGGGGTTTTTGCGCCCTGCCTTTCCTGGTGTGACGGGACGTTTTATCTGATCTACACCGTGGTCCACACGGCGTCCTCCCTGCAGGACACCCATAACTACCTAGTGACCTGCGAAACCATCGACGGGGACTGGTCGGAGCCGGTCTATTTAAACAGCACCGGCTTTGACCCCTCGCTGTTCCACGACGCCGACGGCCGGAAGTGGCTGGTGAACCGGGACTGCGACGTCCGGTGGTTCCAGTCGCCTCGGGGAGGCATCCTGATGCGGGAGTACGACCCCATCGCCAAAAAGCTTATAGGAGAGGAGCATCGGATCTTCCGCACCTCCGGTATCATCGGTGCGGAGGGGCCGCACCTTTACCGGCGCGGAGGGTATTACTATCTGGTGTTGGCGGAAGGGGGTACCGACTGCAACCATGTGGTTTCCGTGGCACGGAGCAGGAATTTAACAGGGCCTTATGAGGTGGATCCGAAAAATCCCATGCTCACCTCCCGGGACGACCCCTTTCTGCCGCTTCAAAAAGCGGGTCACGCCAGCCTGGTGGAGACGGAAGACGGTCAGTGGTACATCGCCCACCTGGTGGGGCGGCCCCTGCTTAGCAAGGGGCGGTGCGTCCTGGGGCGGGAAACAGCGCTCCAGAAGGTTTACTGGAATGAGGACGGCTGGTTGCGGTTGAGCCACGGCGGGTATGCGCCGGCTCTGGAGGTTGAAGCGCCGGGGCTGCCGGAGTGCCCCTTCCCGGCTCTGCCGGTTCGGGACGATTTCAATCGGGACACCTTGGGGTACCCCTACCAGACCCTGCGGGTACCCCTGCCGGAGACGGTGATGAACCTGACAGAGCGTCCCGGCTGGTTGCGGCTTTACGGCAGGGATTCTCTCCATTCCCGCTATGTGCAGAGCCTGGTCGCCCGGCGGCAGCAGGCGTTCTGCTACACGGCGGAGACGAAGATCGACTATACGCCGGAGAATTACCACCAGACGGCGGGGCTCATCTGCATCTACGACACAGAGTGCTTTTTCTACCTTTATCTCACCCGTGCCGAGGACGGAAAAAAGCGGCTGGGGATCTTAAAAAGCGATCTGGGGCGCATTTCCTATCCCGTAGGGGCGGGAGTTGAGGTGCCTGAGGGGATCTGCTTCCTGCGGACGGCGGTTCACTATGATCAGTTGCAGTTCTATTTTGGAACCGATGGGGAGCACTGGGAGAAGATCGGGCCGTTCTTTGATCACAGCATCCTGTCCGACGATTATTACATCGAAAATGGGGAATACCGGTTCACCGGGGCGTTTGTGGGGCTTTGCTGTCAGGACTGCGGTGTTCGGGATTCCTATGCGGATTTCGACTATTTTGTGTATCGGGAAGAGGACGTGGGGCCTCTTTCTTAAAGCATTTAAAAAACGGAGCGCTGCTTTTTCAAGGCGGCGCTCCGTTTTTTGCTTGAAGGTGTCCGGATCGCTTCGCCGAAGCGTTGATAATGAACGATCTCCCGCTCCCGGAGGAACTTGATTGCATCCCGGACGTCGGGGTCGTCGACCAGCCGGAGGATGTTGTCGTAGCTCAGGCGGGCTTTTTGCTCTGCTGCCAGATCCTCAAAAAGATCGGCCAGCACGTCTCCGGTGGAGGCAAGCTCTGCAGCGTTGAAGGGATAGCCGGAGGCAGCCTGGGGGTAGATGCCGGTGGTGTGATCCACAAAATAGGCGTCGAAGCCGGATTTTTTGATCTCGCTGACCGGAAGATTCCGGGTCAGCTGATAGAGGATGGCAGAGATCATTTCTACATGGGCCAGCTCTTCGGTGCCCACATCCGTAAGGATCCCTGCCACTTCACCGTAAGGCATGGCGTAGCGCTGAGAGAGGTAGCGGGTGGCAGCGCCAAGTTCGCCATGCGGCCCGCCTGACAGCAATAAGTTAGATTATAGTTTATAAAAAACGTCGAAGTGGTTGGTGTTGCGGTTGAAGACGATCTTGTCGACGTAGCGGTGGAGGGCGGCGTTCTTTTCCTCAGGGGTGGTTTTGGGGTCGAGAAAGGCGTTCAGAAACTTCCGGTTGCGGCGGAGAAACTCGGCTTTCAGCTGCTCCTTGTCTTGCGGGACGGGATTCTTTTCCTCGTTCAGGCGGGCGATCTCCGCTTCGATCTTCTGGCGGCTGTCGGCGAACTCTTCCAGAGTGTAGACGCCGGCCTCGTAGGCTTCCCGGACACGGCGAAGCTTCGTTTTCAGCTGGCCGATCTGGCGATCCAGCTGTTCGATCGGAACGGAGAAGCGGGATTCCACGTTCAGGTTGGTGAGAAAGTTTCCGGTTTCAAAGTCGTGGATCATGGTCGGGACAACGGCAGCGGTGACGGCTGCGGTGGTGGTGTGGTGGCTCTGGGAGCATTTGCCGTGGTTGTAGCGGCAGCACTGCCAGAAGTCGGCTTTTCCGCCGCTGGCCAGAGTTCCGCCGCAGTTTCCGCACCGGAGGAGGCCGGTATAGATCCGCTTCTTTGCGTTTGCCGTGTGGTCGTGGGGGCGGTGGTGCCGCTTCCGGTCGGCAAACATCTGCTGCACCTGCTCCCAGAGGGTGGGGTCGACGATGGGCTGGTGCTTCCCGTTGAAGAGTTCCACGCCGTCTCCGTTAAAAGCCCGGCCATGGATCCCGGTGCGGAGCTTGCCGATGTAGACGGGGTTCTGGAGGACGTAGTCGATGGTGCGGTTCTCCCAGAGGCGGTCGGAGTTCTGGGTGTTCAGCTCCTTAGCCAGCACGATGGCCGACGTCCCTGCGGCATAGCGGGCGAAGATCTGGCGGACGACCTCGGCTTCCTCGGGAACGACAACGTATTCGCCGTTCTGGTAGGCGTAGCCGTAGGGAGCACCGTTGACGGGGAGACCCCGGGACACACGCTCCTTCATGCCCCGCTTTACCTCGCCGGCCAGGTTCAGACTGTAGTATTCGTCCATCCATTCGATGATGCGCTCGATGAGGCCGCCAAAGGGACCGTCCATCAGCGGCTCCGACACGCTCACCACCTCCACGCCGTCCCGGCGGAGGAGAGATTTATAGACGATGGATTCCTCCTGATTCCGGGCGAAGCGGGAGAATTTCCAGACCAGCACCACGTCGAAGGGACGGGGGTCTTGCTTTGCGGCGGCGATCATCCGTTGGAACTCCGGGCGTTTGTCGGCCTTCCTGCCGCTGACGCCGTCCTCTTCCTGGAAGACGAACTCCTGGGGCAGGAGAAGGCCGTGCTTTTTGGCATAGTCCTCGATGATCTTCAGCTGGCTGTCCGGGGAGTACTCCAGCTGATCGTCGGTGGAGACCCGGATATAGCAGGCGGCGGTGCGGATGGGGTCCATGGAAATCTCCTTTCGGGTAAAAGAAAAGGGCAGAGGGTTCTGCCCGGGTGCGTGGGATATTCTGGAAAGCGGAAATTATGCGACGACTTGCCTACTTATAAAATTCCTTCCGTTTTGCTCAAAATCAAGTAAACTGGTGTACTGTTTGTCTACTGCATTGGTTAATGCATTTCGGTCTCTGCTTGATAGAGAATCCTGGTTTTCATGAACGGCAATAGAAGTGTGGTGTGTTTGCAGATTTGCCAGGCGTAGGCAGAGTGCAGAAGCTCTTGCGGCCTGCAAATTGTCTTTGATTCCCAGGATGTAAACCGGACGATTGGGATTATCCAAAATGGCGTAGTCTACCACGAAATAAGATTCGCTTGTAGGTTCATAGCGGGGCTTAATGTTGTGAAAGGTGTTTCCAAGGACGTCAAAGACGAACACAGAAAGCTGTTCCATAAAAAGTGAGGCTACTTGTTCACGCTTTAAAACGTCCAAATTTGTGATTTTTGAAATTGCAACTTGATACTGCATGAGGTCGTTGAAAAATGTTTCATATGAGGAGGGCAAAACAATATTACCGGATTCGCTTGCGACACCGTTTGAGGTCAAAATCTTGTTGAAAATCCGCTCCTTATTATCCGTATCAATATCAAACGTATAGGATAGCCGCATTAAAGACGTTCCGTAGTCACATAGGCGAAAAGAATCTCCGGTTTCTTCAAGGTAAATGTCCATCATGTCGCCATCTTCGTGGAAGAAGGGCGCTTTTATCTGGTAAACGCCTTTGGATATGGGGGCGATCTGGATATGACCGTTGAACTGACCTTGCAGTAATTCCGTATGGATCATAATTCATTCCTCCGTCAATGGAAAATGAAGCTGGTTGATTTTATTTTCTAAATCAGGAAAATACTTCTGCCATTCCTGAATATGGCAGTCATTCAGAAAACAGTACAGCGCTTCCTCAAAAGTAACATACCGAGTTGTTGGCTCTGCATCCAAAATGTTGTCAGTATCATTCGATAGCTGCTGATCGAAAAGTTTATGGATATGAAAAGCGTGAAACTTCTGGCGGTCTGCAAGTTTGTTTGTATGTTCCTGATTTCCGTTATACCGGCATAAAATGCAGGAGCCATCTTCGGAACGGTACCTTAGCCCAATGGAGAACTGCTGTGGGAATCGAAGGTTCAAACGCATGAAAACTTCAAAAGTCTTTTTGGCATCAACTGAAATGCAAGAAAACTCGTTACGGACAACAAAGGCATTGTTCGGCGTGGAATACATTTCCTTTTTGGGTTTTGCAGTTACTTTTTTCTCGCATGCAATCAAAGCGTCAACCAAATCCCTTTTCAAAAACTTCGACCTCCTTTTATTATAGCGCAAGTCTTTTCCAGAATGCAAGAGAAAGGCGTTTTTGCGGTAGAACCCTCCTTTATGGTTGATAGTTAAAGCGATTATCGTCATAAATTCGGCACAGGGACTTTGGACCCGTGCAGAGAAGCGGCAGAGGATTCTGCCCGGGGTTATTATTTCAGATAGCTTTCATCCCGGAGCTGATCCAGATGGCGGCGGTAGCGCCTGGGGATGTTGATGCCAACCAGCCAGCCGATCTGGCGGAGGGCGTCGGAAATGGCGGTGAAGCCGTCCTTGTAGAACTCGGAGATGCGGCGGGTCTTATCCGGGATCCCCTTATAATCCGGTGGGCAGATGAAAGTCCAGTCGGCCCCCTCGTCGTCCATGACCACCCGGAAATACTTGTCGATGTCCAGGGGGTTTTTTCCCGCTTTCTGCAGCAGGATGTGATGTTCCACGGCTTCATCCATGTGGGAAATAATGGCTTCACCGCCGTCGAAGGGGACCAGAAGCAGCAGCGGCTCATGGGCCGCAATGGCAGCGTCTACGTCGGCGGGGGGGGGATATTTCAAAAAAGTCATGGGGGAGCCTCCTTTGGTATTGGGAATGTTTTGTTGACTTCAACAAAACATTCATTACCGGATCGGTGTTTTCGTGTTTCGTAGCTCAATCTCTATGCGAGAGACAGAATCAAAGCACCAATTCCGAAATACGTAAACACCCAAACCACACCCAGCAATAATCGGAAAAATACAAACCAAAGAAAGCTTTGACCAGTATATCCGAACAAGGTGCGGCGATTCCAAAAATATATAGCATTGGGTAACGAACAAAGGCAAAACCATAAAGTGAAGGTAAGCATCATTGAGAGAAGTGCATTAAAAGGTGCGTTGACAGAGGCATAGGCCACAAGTGTTAAAATCCAAGAAGAAAAAAACGCTTGATAAGTGAGGGATCTTTTGTCGAAAAAATGCTTTGTATGGTAAGCTATACAAAAAGCAAAAATTCCAGGGAAAACCAAAAAAAGGATGGAAGGAATTTTGCGTAATTCAATTGGCTTTCCGCTGAAAAGATTCAAAAAGAGAATCGCTCCCGCAGCAAAGCCACAGACAGGGCATAGAACCTTTGTATAAAATCGCAGCCAGCGGCAGGAAATAGGCTGGTCCGTGATCATTGGAAGAGCGGGGCCGTAAATGGCTGTTTCAACCTCTCGCAAAAAAGCTGGAATGTATTTTTTGTACAGGTATTCCATCGGGATGTCTGCATGAAGCTGTTGTTGGAACTCATGGATAAAATCGGGAGTACAGTACCACTCCTTTTCCTTATGATGCGTTTGAAAAACCGCAAACAGACGGCGGCGGTTTTCTTCATAGTGATTGAAGTAATTGGAGTTTAAAGAACTTTCCGGCATTTCGTGGATGTATTTGGACACGAGCAAATCAATGAGTTTCGAGGAGACCTGCGCTTGGTACTGTAATAGGAAACAGTGCAGATAGAAAAATGCGTCTGAAATTTCTGCGGACGGCAGATCCGCTAGAGCAGGATCTGCTAAAATATCAGCAACACTACGCATCGTGCAAGCATAGAGCTGTGGGGCTTTTTCTTCTGGTTTCATTTTAGATTCCTCTTCTTCACGTTAAATCAATCTCAATAACCTTTCCGCAACACCTAAGAACCTTAGGCGTTCTTTTTCTGTCTGACATTGCTAGCGGGGATGGGAATGTGGAGGACATTCAAAACCGCCTCCTGCAAGACCGGCGGCGCGGCGCGGTAGGCTTTGATGATTTCCTGTTCCAGGGGGGTATAGGAAGGAGACCCTTCATTGGAGGGAGAAATATCCTGGCCGAGCAATTCGGCAATGTTGTTTATAGAATACAGTTCACAAAGGATCAAGAGCATATCAGCATCGGGTTGACCTCGGCCATTTTCCCATGCGCTGACGGTCTTGCCGCTCTTGCCTACCTTTTCGCCTACTTCATAAATGGTCATGCCTGCTTTTTCTCGAAATAATTTTAGCCGGGAAGCTAATTGTTCTCGTATCAATTGAATCACCGCCTAAATATATAATAGGAGGTCGGTTCAACATTGTCAAGATAAAAATCTATAAAACATAGATTTTTATTAAAAAAGCTCTTGACAATCTAATAAACACAGATTATTATATAAGTGCGGTCTAAAAAATATAGACAGGAGGATTTATATGACAGCATCCAGTGTGATTAAGAAGTATCTGACAGAAAACGGCATAAAGCAAAACTTTGTAGCCGAAAAAGCCGGCATGTCACCGGAATTGTTTCGAAGGTCCTTGGACGGTAGCCGGAAATTGCAGGCAGATGAGTTTATAGCCATTTGCAGCGTTTTATCGCTTGATCTTGAAGCCTTCGATGTTCGCAGGAACTCCCCCGGCCAGCGGGGAAGTTGAGCCGGCGCAGCTGTTTCAGATGGTCTCCGCATGAGCGGGGGAGGACGGGGCACAAGATTTCCTGCGCTCCGGCGGGCCCGGGGCAGGCGAAAAAAACAAGCGGGGATCGCTTGGGGCGAAGATGCGTCATTTCGCTGGAAACCCGGGGGAAGGGGTGGTTTCCCCAAGGGATTTTCCTTGGGGCCGGAACCCGGGCCACGGGTCCGCCGGAGCGCAGGAGACATAGGACAACAAACCCACAGAATACCCATAAAATCAGGAGGTGTCGATTATGGCAAAAAGAAAACCGCCGACCTGCAGCTCTTATGTGATGATTCACGGGGAGCCGGTGAAGGTCAGCGAAATGTCAGAAGATGGGATCGTCCGGGACGCCGGCGAGCTTACGCCGGAGGAGCGGCGGTTCGTGAGGGACCGGCTGCGCTATCAGTATGTACAGGCCGAGATCCAGCGCTATGCCCGGATGGGCTACACGATGGAGCCTGTGGAAGAGTACTTAAAGAAGCCGGTGGAGCCGGTGGGAAGATTCGCGGAGCCGGGAGCGCTGGACTAAGCCCCGGCAGAACGGACAAGCCAAAGAAAAAAGGAAGTGACAACCATGTACGCAATTCTCATCATCGGTATCATCATGCTGTTTTTCGGGCTCATGGACATGATGGGAAAGCTAATCTGCGGGGATGCGTGGGACAATGACGACGAATAAGCGGGACAAGCCTTGCAAGGACTGCGGGAAGGAGTGTAAGGACAACGAGTTCTGCCCCAAGTATCAGAAATGGCTACGGCGGGCGGAGAAGTGGCTCCACGGCCTGACCTACGACGGCCTGCCGAAGGAGATGTACCATGAAACCGAAAAATGAAAAAGCCCTGCTCCAGTTGCAGCTGGAACAAGGCACAAGGAAAATACATCGGCTACATTGTAGCACAGATTGGAGGAAAATGCAAGTGGACAAAATCACCCGGCTTGTCGGAGGAAGGCTGAAAGGCGGGCGCATGGTTTGCGCAGACTGCGGCGGAAATCCCGCCGTGACCTATTGCAGGGCCTTCGGCGGCCTGGAGGAAATCGAGTGCCGGTGCTCCTGCGGGGATGTGATCCGGATGGAGACAAAAGAAGGAGGAAAGCAGAATGCTTGAAAAGCTGGCGAAAGCCTCGGAAATCAGCCGGGAAGAATGGCTGAATTACCGCAGAAACGGCATCGGCGGCAGCGAAGCGGCCATTGTTGTGGGGCTGAATCGATTCGGTTCCCCTCTCCAGCTCTGGGCCAGTAAAATGGGCATCGGAACGGAACCGGAGAAAACAGAAGTCATGCGGCAGGACACGGATTTTGAGGAATATGTGGCCCGGCGCTGGATGGAAGCCACGGGGAAGAAGGTGCGCCGCCGGAATTACATTTTCCGCAACACCGACTATCCCCATTCCATCGCAGATATTGACCGGGAGATCATCGGAGAAAACGCCGGGCTGGAGTGCAAAACGACCTCCGTATACAACAAGAGCGACTTTGAAAGCGGAGAAATCCCCCCTACTTACTACGTTCAGTGTCAGCACTACATGGCCGTGATGGGCTACGACCGGATGTATTTAGCGGTGCTGGTGCTCAGCAAGGCGTTCTACCATTTCTGCATTGAGCGGGACAACGAGGAAATCGCAGCGCTGATGAAAAAAGAAGGCGACTGGTGGGAAGAATTCATTTCCGGCGACAGCGTTCCGGAGCCGGACGGCAGCGACGGAGACGACGCGCTGATTCGGGACCGGTTCCCGGATTCCGACGGCGGCGAGGTGTTCCTAGGAATGCGGACGCAGGATTTTGAAGAGCTTTCCGAGCTGGACCGCCAGATCAAGGAACTGACGATTCGCCGGGACGCCTGCAAACAGGCCATCATGCAGGATATGGGAGACGCTTCCACGGCCAGCGCATTGAACGGATGGACGGCCACCTGGAAGCAGCAAGCATCCACCCGATTGGATTCCAAAGCGCTGAAATCCGATTACCCGGAACTGTATCAGAAGTACGCCAAAACAACGGACACCCGAGTATTCCGGTACAAAAAAGCGAAGTAAAGGAGAATTCACATGGAAAACACACCCACCAACGTCCAGGGGATTATCGCCCAGCAGGCCGGAAAAACGGCCAAAGCCAAGGCAAAGACGCCCGCCCAGATGATGCAGAACATCGTCAATGCTGAGGAATCCAAGGCGCTGCTGGAAAACAGCCTGAAAGAGAATTCCGGCGCCTTTGCCGCGTCGGTCATCGACCTTTACGCCAGCGACACCTACCTGCAGAACTGCGCGCCACAGGCGGTGTTTGCGGAGGTCCTGAAAGCTGTGAGCCTGAAGCTCCCCATCAACAAGCAGCTGGGCTTTGCGCACATCATCCCTCGGCGGGACCACGGCACGTGGAAACCCGTCTTTCAGCTGGGGTACAAGGGCTACATCCAGCTCTGCATGCGGACCGGGGCATATCGCTTCATCAACGCCGACACGCTGATGTTCATCCAGGCGGAGCGCTCCCAGCAGTCAATGAGCAATGGCAATTCCGTGGATGTGAAGCTGTTTATTGCGAAAAATCGCCATGGAGAGTCCGGATTCGTGCCATTCCGCTGGCAGCCTCAGTATCACAGATACGTGGCCATCTCGGACAGAGGAGAATCACAATGAACCCATATGAGCTTTATGGGCTGCTGAAGCATTGTCAACGAGACCATCTCCATCATCGAGAACGCCGGCTTGCTGGGGATTCCCATGCCCAGCGTGCTCAAAAAGGCGGTGGAGCTCTTGAAGGGGAAGGCGGAGCCGGAGGAATGAGGGCATAAAAAATCCCCCGGAAAACTCCGGGGGACGAGCGGGCAGGTAAACCAAGAAAGTGACAGCAGCACTTTGCATTCTGCCCGCAAATTTATTGTATTTCATTCGGTGAAAAAGGTCAAGAGGAAGGCGAGCAAAATGACATTTCTTTTCAAAGGCCGGAACCGCATCACCAGCGGCTACCGACTTCCCGATCGACCGGATCACAACGGAATTGACGTCGTGGGCGTGGATTCGGCGGACATCTTAGCCCCGGTGGACGGCACGGTGACGGCCTCCACCATGATCACCAACCACTCCGACCGGACGTGGCAGTGGGGCAATTATGTTTGTCTTCGGGATCCGGAGGGAAACAAACTCTTTTTCTGCCACATGGCTTCCCGGGCGGTGGAAAAGGGCCAGACCGTCAAGGCCGGGGAGAAGCTGGGGGTCATGGGGAGCACAGGCTACAGCTTCGGCCGGCACACCCATTTTGAGGTGCGGAAAAACGGGGTCAATCTCGACCCCGCCGCCTATCTGGGGCTGCCCAACGAGAAGGGCGTCTACGCCGCCGACGGGTGGCAGGCGTTCGGCGGGAAGGTCTACTATTATCTGAACGGAAAGCCCATCATCACGGACAAGGAAGGAGCAATTTTATGAACACAGTGACCAAAGAACAGATCAACGCACTGCTGGAAAGTGCAGAAATTTCGGTAGAAACCAAATTTGACAAGGTGACGGTGGTGGTGTGCAAACTAAAAAACGGTTTTGTCATCACGGAAGCCTCCGGTGCAGTGGACCCCGCCAACTACTCCGAGGAAATCGGAAAAGAGGTCTGCATGACCCGGATTGAAAACAAACTGTGGGAGCTGGAAGGATACTGCCTGCAAAAGCGGCTTGCCGGAGAGGAGTGATTCCATGAGCAAATTCGATCACGGCTTCGGTTTTGTGAGGGGTGAGACAGACCCCCGGGACTACGTTTTCGGGATGTCGGCTGCGGCAATTCCGGAGGAATATCTGCCGGAGGTGAAGGCGGCTGTTCACGATCAGGGGCAGATCAACAACTGCGCCACCCATGCGCTGAGTGCGAGTTTGGAGAACTCTCTGGGCGGAAAAATCGGCTTCGGCTGGTATTACGGGAACCGGCGGTACTCCGACCACAAGGGGCAGGGCACCATCGAGCGGGATCTCTTAAAAGCCGCCCAGAAGGACGGCGGGCTCAGCTGGGAGAAGTACCCCTATGAAGAGGAGATGCCGGCGGCCATGGAGCGGTTCGAAGCGTCGGCGGAAGGGCTGCTCCCCGATTCCCGGAAGCTGGTCATCGGAAACTACTGGGCGCTGCGGAGCTTTGACGAGGTGCGGCGGGCACTGTATGAAGGGAAGTTCGTGCAGCTGGGGCTGCAGCTCTTTGCCGGGATCAAGAAGGTCACGGCGGAAAGCCCGGTGCTCGCTGAGCCTTCCATCTCCGGCACGCAGGTGGAGGAGTGGCTGGGCGGTCACATGGTCTGGGCAACCGGGTACTGCGTGAAAAACGGCGTCCGCTGCATCCGGTGCCGGAACTCATGGGGGCCTGACTGGGGCGAGAAGGGCGACTTCTACATCCCCGAGGGGTATTTCACCTGGTCGGAGCGGATGGGGTTCCCCATGCCGCTGGCGGAGCCGTGGGCGTTCGAGCTGGGAGCGCATGAGGAGCAGCCCTCCGGGTGGTACAAGCAGGACGGGAAATGGAGATTCCGGAAGGACGGGAAGGACGTGACCGGCTGGGTCTTCGACAAAAACGTCTGGTACTATCTGGATCCGGACGGGCGCATGGTTGCCAATGCCTGGCGGCAGGTGTCGGGCTGGTGGTACTACCTCACCGGCTCGGGGGCCATGGCCACCGGGTGGCGGAAGGCTGGCGGGTACTGGTACTATCTGAATCCCCAGAGCGGCAAAGAGCCCAAGGGCGGGATGCTCACCGGCCTACGGGAGATCGGAGGTAAAAAGTATTTTCTGAATCCGGTTGGGGCGCATGGCGTGCCGGAGGGGGCGCTGATCGTGACGGATGAAGAGGGAGCAGTCAAGGTTTAAAGTGGTCGATTTCGACCGGTTTAAGCGCTTCCTTTTCGATGCATTTAAAAGCCGCTTTCACTCCGGCGCTGCGGGGTGGTCTTAATTAAAATTTTGAATGGAATTTTTTAATTGGCGCAGCTGCAGGAGGATCATTTTTGTGATTCAGTTTAAAAAACGGGCTTTTTTGAATTGAAAATCATGCGGATAGAAAAAGAGGGGCGGAAAAATCGGATCGCTTCTAAAAAAGCTGCGCCGTATGAGTCGGGTCACCCCCCAAGTGCTGCTCCCGAATCCACCCTTTCTTAACCCGAAAGCGCCCCAAAGTTTCCCTTTTCCGCACCAAAAAATTCCCTCCTCACCCTCTCTTTTCCGCCTGCATACACTGGGACATCTCACTCGAAAGAGGTGTTGTTATGGAAAAAACCGAAACTCCGGGAGCCGCCTGCCCATGCCTGGAGTGCCTGCCGCTGGCCATGGCTTACGTTCCTATGCAGCAGTGGGGAGAGCTCTATACTCCTTCGGTGGCGCTGGATCGGGGAACCCTGTTCCCGCCGCTGGATTTGCCCTTTCTCGGAGGGGAGGCGACCAAACGTGGAAGCTAACGACAAAGCACGCCTGCTCCGGGAGATCCAGCTTTGCACCTTTCTCCTGACGGAGGCAAACCTCTATCTGGACACCCACCCCGACGATCAGGACGCCTTAAAGTTCTACGAAAAACACGCCGCCCGCCTCCGGGAGCTTCGCACCCAGTACGAAGAGCAGTTCGGTAGGATTGAGAAACGCCCCGACGGCACCCTGCACTGGGCGTGGACCGACAAGCCGTGGCCGTGGCAGAAGGAGGTCTGATCTATGTGGCAATATGAGAAAAAACTGCTCCGACCCGTAAAAATCGAACGCTCCGACCCTACGTCCGCAAAGATTATCGCAAGCCAGCTTGGCGGGCCGCATGGAAATAAGTTATCATCATTCACACAAAAAAATAGAGGGCGGATCTTCCTCGCCTCCTAATAAGAAAACATAAGAAAGTCAGTAAAATCAATGTTTTCAAAGGCAGGGAACACGGTACGAAGTCAAAAAATCTCATACTGACAGGCACGAAGGGCGCTGATTTTCACATCAGCGCCCTTTTCCTGTCCCCACGCCATAGGCAGCCGCCCTATGGCGTTTTTCCATATCCGTACCTGTACCCACCCGAAAAAATGTATCAATTAGGGTGCGAAAACCTCTGTTTTTTCCTCTCAGAGCACCGCTTAAAGGGCGGCGTGGGTGTTTTCCCATGGGAAGCGTCCGGAAGGCAGGACAGGGGCTTTTTTGCGCCAAAATCAACACTTTTCAAAACCAGAGAAAGGAGGCGCCGGATATGGCAGTTTTCCGCATCGAAAAGACCAGAGATTACACGGTCATGTCCAACTACCACCTGCGGGACAGGTCGCTGTCCCTGAAAGCGAAGGGGCTGCTGTCCCTCATGCTGTCGCTGCCGGAGGACTGGGACTACACCATGAAGGGGCTTGCCCGCATCTGCAAGGACGGCATCGACAGCATCAGCGGCGGGATCCGGGAGCTGGAGGCGCACGGCTATCTCGTCCGGGCGCGCGTCCGCAACGAGAACGGGCAGCTTGGCTCCATCGAGTACACCATTTTGGAGCAGCCGAAGGAGCCGGCACAGACGCCCGCGCCTGTTCGGGAAAAACCTATACGGGAAAATCCAATACAGGTGAAGCCAATGTTGGATGCCCCAATTCAGGAAAACCCCGCCCAATTAAATACTAAAGAACAGAATAAAGAATTATCAATTACGCAAGGATCAAGTCCTATCCCATCAAGTCCCCCTACCCCCAGAGAAAAAGGCAGGATCGGACAGGACAGGATGCAAGAACGTGAAAGCTACCGGGAGATCATTTTGGAGAACATCGACTACGATATCCTCACCCAGGATGAAAAGCTGGACAGGGACCGTCTGGACGAGCTGGTGGAGCTCATGGTGGATACCGTCTGCTCCAACCGGGAGATGATCCGTATCGCCGGGGACGACTACCCCGCCGAGGTGGTGAAGTCCCGGTTCTTGAAGATCGACAGCTCCCACATCGAGTATGTGCTGGAACGGATGCGGGAGAACACCACCTATGTCCGCAATATCAAGAAATATCTGCTGGCGGCGCTGTATAACGCGCCGGTCACGATGGACAGCTACTACACATCCCTCGTCAACCATGACCTGTACGGCAGCGGAGATCGGAGGTGAACGCCTTGCAGGAAGAAATCACGCAGAAAACCCTTGCGCTTTGTGTGGAGACCGGTAAAATGACCGCCCAGCTCTTGCAGCAGGCCATGAAGAAGGTACTGGCGGATATGGAAAAGCACAAGAATGATCCCCAGCTTCGGCACGGCAAGCAGACGCTCCGGCAGCTTATGAAGCACAACACCGGCGTTTCCAACATCGAGATCACGGATCAGAATATCCGGGCCTTTTCTTCCACGGCGAAGAAGTACGGCCTGGATTTTGCGTTGAAGAAGGACACTTCCGGCGAGCATACCCGTTACCTGGTGTTCTTCAAGGGCCGGGACACCGATGTGATCACGGCGGCCTTCCGGGAGTTTTCCGCTAAAAACCTGAGCCGCGAGAAAGCCCCTTCCATCCGGCGCAAGCTGGAAAAGGCGCAGGAGCAGTCCAAAACGCAGCACAAGGAGCAGGAGCGCGGCGAAAAGGTCAAGACCAGAGAACGGAGCGTGGAGCGATGAAGGACAAACTCAAAAAATATCTTCTGCCAAACCTGCCGTATCTGTTCTTTGTGTATCTCTTTGATAAGCTCTGCCAGGCGGTGCGGCTGGCGCCGGGGCTTGACGCCTCGGAAAAGCTGCTGCATATCGGGCAGGGCTTTCAGACGGCCTTCGCCAGCTCCGCACCCAGCTTTCACGCACTGGATATCTGCGTCGGCATCCTCGGCGCAGTCCTCGTCCGGCTGACGGTGTATGTCAAGGGTAAGAATGCGAAGAAATACCGCAAGGGTATTGAATACGGCTCTGCCCGCTGGAGTGCATAATTTTAAGTGTAAATGACACATACATGGACGCACAGGAGGTTAT
>ERZ827363.862-NODE-862-length-31969-cov-10.037068_pt1 | contig 31969 bp, 31 predicted proteins | sample MGYA00519776_ERZ827363 | MGnify/ENA primary metagenome ERZ827363 (study PRJEB31778, sample SAMEA3449288) | human gut metagenome | biome: human gut; feature: human-associated habitat; material: faeces | place: United Kingdom | collected 2010/2012 ...
AGAACGAAGTTTATAAAGGAAGTTAAAGCACAATATTAATATAATACGAACTACTATAATCAATTAAAAACCACACCTCAGCCTTTTAAAATACGAAGGTGTGGTTGTTTTTGTAATAGAATTATCACGAAGTAAGCTAACATAGCCTAAACTAAAAATAATGTGCTGCAATCATATTATTTTTAGTTGCTGTCATAAAATCCAATAACTATAATTATCTTATAAGGTCGAGGGGCTAAGAAATAATCTAAAAGCTATAAAAAAATAACTCGTTTGTGGGGACGAGTTATTTTTATTTATTCTTCATATTCATCATTTGAAAACAGTTCTTTTCGTAACAGTACGTCACTAAGAGTTACTCATTAAAAGTAGCATTATATAATTGTGTTATCAATTTATACAAATGTTTTATATCACTAGCATTTAAAGATTCATCTAAAATATCAGAATTTTTCGTTGTATCTAATTTATGCAATCTATGTATTCTTTGCAATCTAAGGCTTTCATTCTCCATCCTAAGCTCTGATATAACATCATTAAGGTGCTTTATCAATAAATCTTTTTCACGCAGTTTTACGTGTAGCTCTTCAATTTTACCTTCGTCATAATCAGATAAAGTTGTATTTGTATCGATATTAGTAATATTTATTTCATTCACTGGAGTTTCATTTTCATTATTTATAGAGATATCTTCAACATGTTTAGCAACTCCTTCATACCATTTATTTAAGTATTCATAATGTTCATATGTTTTTTTATGGAAAGTTGTAGTATCTCTTAGTTTTAATCTTTTTCCAACTTCACTATATACATAAGTTTTATTGATAGCTGACTTTGTTAATTTTTTAGACAGAATATCACTTTCAATTTTTTTCTTAGTTTTAGAACATGCTACTTGCAAATCTCTTTTACTGTAACTACATTTTCTTGCCATTATAATTTACCCTCCTTAATATATTTAAGAGCCTCTTTGAAACTAGGCATAGGTTTTGTTTTTCCATATTTTCTAGAATAGGACTTAGATTTTTTTTCTAAATCTTCTTTAATCTTAGATACATCTTTTTCACTCAAATTAAATTTATTAAAGAGCTTATCAAATGCTGTTTCAATAGAGTTTTGAATGTAATTTACCTTTTCACCCAAGATAGATTTTAACACGATATCTTTACTTGATTTAAGCGTTTTAGATTGATATTGAGCTAATATCAAATATCTAAATAATTCTGCTTTATGATTATCTAGAGAATCCTCATCTGGTTTATAAAAATCACATCCAAAACAACTGATTTTAGATTTTTTACAATGTACCATATTAGAGGCAGAACAGCCATATATGCTTACGGGGAATCCAGTAGGCTCTAGAACTGTTACATCAACTTTTTTGATAGTAATATCATCGGCTTTGTTAATACTACTTAGAAGTGATTTAATAAGGTTGTCATAAGAGCTAGCGGATGAAATTTGTTTAGCTTTATTCATAACTGCGTCTTTGTTTACTAGCACTTCTCCATTTTCATCGATTTTATATAATTCACTATACATACCTTCTTGGTACATATTTGCAAATGTTTCTTGATGTTCAACTGGCTTAGTTTGCAAGTATGGTAATTGAGATTTAACATTAGACTGGCCTAATTGCCTAGCTATTGAACCCTCACTCTGACCAGACCATGACATGTAAGTAGCTTTCATACGTCTAAAATCATGTGATGTAAATATCTTATCCTTTTTCTCAAAATCTTCTTTCCATAAGTACTTTTGAAGTCTTTCTAAAAAGTCTGTTACAGTTTTAGGAGCAATAGGACCATCATTAAATTTATTAGCTACAAGTCTCCTTATTTTTAGATTATCTAATTTAGGGTATTTATCTGTAGAGAACTCTAATTCATCTTGTGGAGCTACCGCTCTTAACTTCTCAACATAATTTAAGACATCAGATGCTGCTGGTACTAGATTACCACTTCCAGTTTTGGTTTTATGAAAATCTATAAATAAATCTCCATTTTTATTTTTAGTGATACAGTCATATCCTAAACATATAACTTCAGATAAACGCTGACCAGTAGAAAGCATAATTAAGCACATGTATCTACATCTGTAATCTGAAAGAGTTATATTTTCATAAAAGGGAGAATCATCATCTGAGAGTTCCTTTATTAAATCAACTACATCTGATACATTTAAAACTTGTCCATAACTACTGTCTTTTCTTCCAAGAGCAGGAGGGACAATCTTATTTATGTTTAGGTTTAAATTATTATCTTTTATATAAATTTCTACAAATGCTTTTATAACTACTTTCATATTTCCATACTTTGTTTCTTCATAGATATCTTTTGTATTTGATAATACGTCTAAAATACCATATTCTAGAGCATCTTCTATTGTATAAACTTCGATATTTTCTAGTTCTTTAAGTACATTTCTCAAGCTAATTGAATAATTCACAAAACTACCCATTGATATTTTTTCATATGTCTCTCTTTGTAAATTACCCTCATTGTCAGTATATTCATGAAGCATACGGCCAGATGTTCTTTTGTAGTAATGATTTATAGAAAAATCTTTTAATTTATTTAATAAATCTTTATTTTTTTCGTTTTGTACCTTATCCCATTTAACCATTTCTCTATCAAATATATCTTTAGGTTCAGAAGTAAGAACAATTTGTTTGCTTACAGGAGATTTTTCTTCTTTAGATAGAACAAAGCTAATAAATCTTAGGAACTTTGTTAGGTCTGCTATATCATTTTCTCTAGTAAATTTATATATTTCATCTAGAAATGTATCATCAACATGTTTATCAGTTAAGTTAGGTAGTATTCCATATCCTGACATCCAAAGTTTTAAAACCAGAACTTTAGACCTTTTATAAAAATACTCTTTAATTTTTTTAGTAGCGTTAGGCTCAAATAATGGATAGTATTTTTCAAAAAGATTATCAAAAATTTTAAAGTTTTCAATTTCATCAATCATAGGGTAGAACCTCAATGTAACAGGGTCGCTTATATTATCAAGGAAATCTATATTGATTCTTCTATAAATGCTTAGTAATCTAGCGTAGCCACGCTCAGATTTATCCATCTGATTATAGTCATACTCAAATTGTTTAACATCCATTTGTAACCATTCTTTTCTGAAGGTTTTTTTATATAGAGATTCATATTCAAATTTACTAAAATTATCTTTAATATTTAACGTAATGCCGCTTATATCTTGATAGAAACTATTTTTTTCTATTGTTTTAGTTGCATTATTTGATGTATAAATTCTAAATTTATTAGTCATTCAATATCACCCCCGATAATAGGTCTTTATTATTAAAGCAGTTATGAACCATTTTTTCTATATCATCTTCTGTTAATCCAAGTTCTGTCAATCTTTTTATAATACAAGATATTAAGTCTAATTTTTTTGTTACAGATGGTGCATCAAATGAAAAATCACTACATTGTTGCATATTTTTCAATTCTAATATTTGGATAGCAAGTATCTTTATTGCTTCATTTATTTCATTTTTAGTTATAATAAAATTTGAACAACTCCAACAAGCATACCATGACGAACAGGATTCATTAGAAAAACAGTATCCAGCCTCAACTCTTTTACCATATTTTTGGAAAAATTCATCTAGTTTCATTTCGGTAGTAAGAGCATGGATTAATTCATCAGTAGTAGTATCGTCAGATGTTAATAATTGAACGAGTTTCAGATAAAATTTGCCTGTTATTTCTTTCTTTTGAAACTTATCTATAATATTAAATAAGATGGTGTCTTTAGATGATTTACTTCTTAAATATTCATGGGTCATTACAATATCATGATGCCCTAAAGCGGTTTGAGTAGTCTCAACATTCTTTGAAACTAGTGTTATATTTGTTGCGATATAGTGCCTAAAACTATGAGCACTAGCTTTAATCTCATCAGGGGTACAACTAAATTCCTTTAACTTATTTAATATATTTGTACAGAAGAAACTATAAATATGATTTTCATTAAGCAACCAAGGTTTATCTGTTAATTGAAATAAATGAACATAAGAGGCCTTTTTTTCTTTATTATAAAGAGGTTTTAGTTTTAATTCTTTAGCTCTTTTTTGCAAAATCTTTATTGCATTTACACCTAGTCTATCTAAAATAGGGAATTGACCATATTTATTTCCTGCTTTGTCAGCAAATCTGGAGTATACACCATATGCTTCTTTTGAGCTATTAGGTAATGGCTTAATCGCCTCATATGCTTCAAGATTTAATATATAACTAAATCTACAAGGGCATGATGCTATAATTAGCCAAAACTGTTTGCATAAAAAATCTATTTCATTTTCGGGTTTAAAATTTAATAGTAATTTAACTATTTCTGTTGCTAAGTTTGCATCTGAAAAAGCATGACTTCTAGATGACTGTCGGCTTAATTTTTTTACGAAACGACAATGTAAACTCCAATATTGGCTACAAAATACTGATTTTGTTGGAAAATACATATCACCTGCATTATACTCTATAAAATTTCTAATACGTGGAATATGGCTCTTTGTATTTTGAGGTCCAGTTATTTCATCTAAATAATCAATAAGCCCTTCGTACATAGAAGGCGAATTGAATATAGAGAAATCTTTATAATTGAATTCTTCTAAAAATTGTATTAAATGCTTTAATGCAATTCCAGTGCTGGAAATATAACTTGATTTTGCTGATGAAGACTCAAGAATTTTTCTGTATTCTTTAAAAATATTTCCAAAGACATTATGATTAAATAAGGAATCCCAATTTCTATGAGGTCTATTATACTTTGGAATAATATTAGATATATTAAGTTTTAATCTTACATCTTCTAGAGAGTACCTGTGTATTAAGTCGTATTGATAATACTCCTTTAAATCTTCTTCTGTTATATCATAAAAATTCTTTTTAAAATAAATACATAAGAGAGCAATGTGGGATATTTTAAGTTTTTGGCTTTTGATAGATTTTATTTTTTCAATATCTTCTTTAGTTAAAAAGCCTTTATACAAGGCGAATGAAAGAAAATAACTACTTAAAAATTTATCTTTAAAATAATCCATAATTATAGATTTGTATTCTTTTATTTTTAATACATTACTTTCATCTATCCAAAATAGAATATAAATTAATTCATTTGTAACATCACTTTTATTGATACCAAAACAATTAAATAATGTTATTTTTTCCTTTGTATCATCATTAATCCAATCTAATGGAGATGGGTATTTTTCAAAGAAAACTGGCATAATTCTTTTGAACGTAGTTAGGCAACTTATATTATTATTTGTTTCATAATAATCATAAACTTTAGTTTCATCAATCCATTCAAGTTTATTAAATTCTAAATTTGATTTAGGTTTAAATTGTACTACTGTCATTTATGTTCATCTCCTTCTCTTTAAACTTTTCATACATTTTTTTAGTTTCATTATCTAACCTTTTAGAATCTATAAAGTGATAATAAGTCTTAATAGTAATGTCTATAGTTGAGTGTCCTAAGAATTTACTAACATCAAATACAGGGTATTTTAATTTTGATATTAGATGCGTAGCATAAAAATGTCTTATTGAATGTGGAGAAAAATATGTTAAATCATATCCAGTATTATTCTTTATCTTTTTGGCTAAATAAGAAAATCTATCGTTTACACTAGCACCATTAATAGGTTCCCCACGAACTCCATCTTTTTGACTTGTTTTAATAAATAGTTTATTATGATTAACATTTTCAATTGCCATTATTATGTCTCTTTGAACGATTGCAGAACAAAGACATTCCTCAAAGTCGCTGTTAGGAATTACAAGAGGGACTATACGTGCTCCAGTCTTAGATTGTGAATCAAATCTGCCATCACTGTCACCCTCATTTACACAGCAAAGCCATTTGCCTTTTTTTTCGCTAAATCGTATGTCACCTTTTAATTTTTCTTTTAGCACTTCTATAAGCTCACCTCTATCCATAAATATAAATTTAGGAGGTAAGTCTGAGGTATCAATTTCTAAATTACAAGCCTCTCCAGCTCTTAAACCAAAACACTTTAAAATAGTGAATAGAAGGCGGTTTTGGTAGTTGTTCTCTGGAATAGCATTGATTAACATATCAACTTCTTCAAGACTTAAAACATCATTATCAACACAACTTCCAAAAGGTACTTTCTTAGGTTTTTTAAATCCAGAATCACATAGTATATAATCTATGTCTGTTTTATATATATTACCTTGGCCAAGAGTACCAGATAGTAGAGAATGCTTTGTTTTTACTCTTTTTTTTGGCAAAGTGTTTAAATCTATTACTTCAAATTCCTTCGTCTTTTCTTGCAGAAATGTTAAATAAGACACTGCAACAGATACTATGGATTTGATGGCATTATATGAGTTAGATGTCCAGTTTTCTGATTTCATAAATCCATCTTTGTTATACCCAATAGATATAACTTTCCCACATGATAAGGCACTATTATTTAGGGGAATCTTTTTTAAAGAGCTATAAAAAAAGTCTGCACGTTGAAATTTAGGCGCAGGGTCAATATCAATACATCTAAGATAGCCAACAAAACCTTCTAAGAGATGTAGCAGGTCAGCTTTTTTAAAGTCAATATCCCATACTAATTGAAAATCTAGAAACTTCTTTAAAGCATAGGCATGTCTCCTAACTGTATTTACAGACTCTCTTTTTTTAATTCTTAATAGATATGTTGTAGCAAGATGGTGAGTTCTATGATTAGGGTGGCATATTGCTATAGTATTTGTATCTCTATCATGATAAACATAATGTAGTCCATCAATATCTTTTTTTTGGTAATACTCAGCATGAGCTTTTAATTTGCTTTTTGTATCAAATATATCTTCAACTTTTATTAAATCTTCGTAACTCATTTTATTCCTCCTTTGATTAAAGTTTATAAGTTTATTTATGTTTAGAGTTTATTAAAATGTTAATAATTATTAAAAAATAGTTTATCACATTAGAACTATCTATAATGAATATTTATAGTATTTAATAATATATTAGGGATTTTGCTCCCGCATTACGCTTCGCTCCAATTGGGCTCTCTAATTTGGTAAGTTTAATATATATTTTTGTATCTATATGCTATTATATTAACCAATACTATATATTTTTGTCTATTGTTTAATTTAATATTTTTTTAATCTATAATATTGAAAAATACACATAGTTTATATATTATATAAGTAACACACTATTTTAATAGAGATTAGCTGGAAAAGTTTTAAAAGAAGCTATAAACAAATAAGAACATAATAACAATTGATAATAGAAAAAAGTGTGGGATTCCCACACTTTTTCTGTATATTTAAATAATATGAGTATAGCAAATTTAAAAGGAGGGCATATGAGATTAGATAAATTTTTAAAGGTTTCAAGAATTATAAAAAGAAGAACAGTTGCTAAAGAAGCATGTGATAAAGGGATAGTTACTATCAATGGGAAACAGGCAAAATCATCTTCAGAAGTTAAAATAGGAGATATACTTGAAGTTACTTTTGGGGAAAAAGTAATGAAGTTTAAAATAACAGAAATAAAAGAACACGTTCTTAAAGCTGATGCTAAGGAAATGTACGAGATAATAGAATAATATTTAAATAACCTCAGTATATTATATTAGGAGTAATTTATATATACTGGGGGGATATTATGGAACATAGTATAAGTTTAAAAGAAAGATCCAGCTTAGTTATTTCTGGAGTGGATCATATATATTCATTTAATGATAAGAAGGTGGAGCTTTTAACTTCTGCAGGAAGACTTACTGTGGAAGGAGAAAATTTAGATATGAATAAGCTAAATTTAGAAGAAAGTATAATAAGTGTAGAAGGTACTATTAACTCAATAAATTATACAAAAGAAAAGAAACCTGAAGAAAAATTCTTTAAAAAGGTATTTAAATAATGAAATATTTTATAGAGGATGTAAATATATTTTACTTAACTCTTTATGGTGGAATAGTAATAGGAATATTATTTGATTTTTATAGGGTGCTAAGAAGAAATTATAAAGTTGTAAGACGTATATCAATTGTATTTGATATTGTTTTTTGGTTTCTTATAACAATAGTTATATTTACAAGTATAAATTTATTGGAAGGATTTAATTTAAGATACTACCATTTTATAGCCTTATTTTTAGGTTTTATTTTATATTACAACACCATAAGTAAATATATTTTGATTTTTTTTAATAAAACAATTTCTTTTATAACAAGCTTATTCAAAAAGACCGTCCATTACATAGTCGGTTTTTTAAATAATTTGTATTACATTATTATCTATTCAATACACCTTATATTTGATATTATTTGTTATATACCAAGTATACTTTTATCAAAAAGAAAAAGAAAAAGGGTGTAGATACATGAAGATAAAAATGTTAAAAAAATTTATAGGTCAGTATATCATTGTATGCTTATTTGTATTTTTTTTAGTGTTTAGTATCATAACTGGTTTTATATTTCAGATAAATAAAATAATTGAATATAAAAACCAGATAGCACAAATAAATAACCAGATAGAAGATACTAAAGATGAAATAAGTAAGTTGAAAAAAATAAGTAAGGATGATGACTTAGAAGATGTGGCAAGGGATAAACTTGGCATGATAAAATCAAATGAAATAATATATTTAGATTCCAGTGAAAGAGGTAACTAAGTTACCTCTTTTTCGTTTATAATAAACAGTATAAGAAATTTGTTAGGAGGAAGAAAATGAAAATAGGAACAATTGACATTGGTACAAATTCAATGAGGCTATTAATTGCAGATTATAAAAATAATAAAATTGAAAATAGAAAAAAATATATAAATATAACTAGAATAGGTCAAGGTGTTGATGATAAAGGATATATAACAGAAGAAGCCTTAGAAAGAAATTTAAATGCTTTAAAAGAATTTGCTGATAAATGCATAGAGGAAAAGTGTGAAAAAGTCTACTGTATGGGCACATCGGCTTTAAGAGATAGTAAAAATGGTCAAGATTTTGTTAATAGAGCAAAAGAATTAACTAATATTGATGTTAAAATCATTTGTGGTGAAGAAGAATCAAATCTTGGTTTTATGGGTGTATTAGAAGGTGCAGGAGGAGATAAAAGTAACTATATATTAGTTTTAGATATTGGAGGAGGTTCTACAGAATTTATAGTTGGAAATGAAGATGGAATAAAGTTTTGCAAAAGTGAAAACGTGGGTGCTCTTAGAATGACAGAAAAATTTATTACTACAGATCCTATTAGTGATGAAGAATTCAATAAGATGTCTGATTTTATAGAAAAAACTATATCATCTACCTTAGATAAAATAAAAGGAATGCATGTAAGTAAATTAGTTGGTATTGGAGGTGCAATTACTTCACTTTCTGCCATGAATCAACAATTAGAGGTATATTCAATGGAAAAAGTCCACAATAGTGTGGTCACAAAAAAAGATTTAGAAAAAATTCTACAAAATTTAAAAAAGATGACATTAAGTGATAAAAAAACAATAAAAGGTCTACAACCAAAAAGAGCAGATATTATAACAGCTGGTGTAAAAATATTACATATTGTAATGGAAAAATTAGAAATAGAAAAAATAATGATAAGTGAGTACGATAATTTGGAAGGTCTAATATGTCAAAACTCAAAAAAAATGTCTTAATTTTTTTGAAATATCAAAACCAATTATGACAAAATGCAATTCTCCCCTTTGATATAATTCATGTTAAACAAAGGAGGAGATTTTTTTATGGAGAGAAATGGCACTGCTATAAAAAATAGAATTGTTAATTTACATAAAATAAATATAAATAGATATATAAATACTAAAACGATTATTTTTATGATGATGGGATTTTTCCTTAGCCGGTTTACTATTGTAGATAATGTGGCACCTTTTGGAATAGCCTTTTATTTATTCTTTGTAAAATTAGACAGATATAAATATCCAGTATTCATATCAACCTTGGCTGGAATATCGTTATCTTTTAATGAAATATCATCTGTTGTTAAATATAGTATATGTTTAATTATTATTTTAGTATTTAGCAATAAGATTAAAAAGATAAATTCTGTTGCTAAGATAAGCATACTAGGCTCAAGTATATTACTTGCCATGTCTTTAGGACAAACTGCTTATTATAGCAATAATATATATGATTTTATAATGGTCTTAGTAGAATTTGTGGTTACCTTTATTTCAGCATATATATTTTCATTTGGGACAAAGTTTTTAATAAATAACAAAAGTAAAATGTACATAAGTCCCGAAGAGGTAGTTTCCCTCAGCCTATTAATTGCCTTTAGTATTATAGGAATAGGCGATATAGGTTTATTTGGTGTTTCAGCTAGAGGAGTCTTGTCAACAGTGTTAATACTTATAGCTGCCATTCTTGGTGGATCAACCTTAGGTGCAACAAGTGGAGTTATCGTTGGTTTAGGATTTATGATATCTAACGTAATTTCTGGCGTATATATGGGAGTATATTCTTTTGCAGGCCTTGTATCAGGGGCATTTAATAAATTAAATAAATATATTTCTATATTAGGATATTTATTAAGTTGGATTATAATTTATTCCTATACTTCTGGAATAACTTCAAATATATCACAATTAATCGATATAGCTATAGGTTGTTTAATAGTCTCTTTAATACCAAAATCATTTTTTAATAAAATGGAGAGACTTATAAAAACTAAAGTTGACTCCAATGAAGCTGTTTATGAATATATAACAAGAAGTAAAAGTATGACAAGCTCTAAACTTATGAATATACAAAGAGTATATAATGAGTTAGCTAATACTTTTGATAAAGTAAGAGAAAGAGATAAAATAATAGATCAAAGAGATATAGCCACAATAATTGATATGATTCACAATGATGAGTGTAAATATTGTAGTATGCAGAGAATTTGCTGGGAATCAAAATTTAACTATACTTACAATTTAATGTATGAAATTATTGAAAAAGTTGAGGATGGTGAAATTAATGAAAGGGACATTCCAGAAAACTTTAGAAAGGAATGTATGAAACCAGAAGTAATTATAAGAGTGGCAAATTATTATTATAAAATGTATGCCCTTGATTATGATTGGAATGTTAAATTATGTGAGAGTAGAAAAGTAATATCAAAACAAATTAGGGATATATCAAAATCCATAGAATCCATATCTAAAAGTATGGACAAGGATATAATGCTTGATTTAGAAAAAGAAAAAGCGCTTTTTGATGAACTTCAAAGATATAACATAATGGTCGATAGAGTTAATTATATTCAAGAAAGTAGTGATGATTTTAAAATAACTATTGAAATGAAAAACTGTAGAGATGGTTGCTTATGTGATGAGAAATTATTAAAAATTGTTTCTGACTTTGTGGGAGAATCTTTAGATATTCAAAAGGTCGGTTGTCATTGTTTAGGAGAAAATTGCAAGGTGATTTTCACAAAGGCTGAGAAATTTAAAGTGGTCACAGAAGTAGCAACTATGTCTAGAGATGGGCACTTATTCTGTGGAGATAATTATACGTTTATGGAAATATATGATGGTAAATATATGATGGCCATAAGTGATGGTATGGGAAAGGGGAAGAAAGCCTATGATGAATCTTCAGTCACAATAGATATATTAGAAAACATGATGGAAGCTAAAATTGACAAAGAGATAGTTATAAATACTATAAATAATATGCTTTTACTTAAATCTTCAGAGGAGATTTTTTCAACTCTAGATTTAGGTATAATTGATTTGAAAAAGGGAAGACTAGAAACAGTTAAGATGGGTGCGTGCTCAACATATATTAGTAGAGAAAATAAAGATGTGGATTTAATATCATCATCATCACTTCCTGTGGGAATACTATCCGAGATAAATTTAGATAGACATAATGTTAAAGTTAAAAATGGTGATTATATTATAATGGTCTCTGATGGAATTGTTGATGCAGGTAAAAATAATGACTTTGGAGAAAACTGGTTAATATACTTCCTAAAAAAATTGAATACAAATAATCCAAAAGAAATTGCAAATCAAATCTTAGATAGAGCCTTAGAATTACAACTAGGAGCAGTTGATGATGACATGACTGTTCTAGTAACTAAGGTTATAAGTAATTGATGCATAAATATCAATAAAAAAGTATGAGCATATAAAAGATATGTTGATAAGCGTGTGAAAATTGTTGATAATTGATGAAAATATAAAGAAGTTGTATAATGTAAATATTATATAAGTATTGAAAATACTAATATACAGCCAGGGGGTTGGATGTTGATATGTGAATAAGTGTGTGGATAAATAATAAATTGAACAGTGTGTACAAAATTGAATAATTTGTAAAAAAAAAAGCCATCCTATTATTAAGTAACTTGATGAAAGGGTGGCTTTTTATGGGCAGAAAGTTATTAAAAATACTTTTAATTTTTTCTTTGTTGTTTTCTATTTATAATTTTAAGGAAGATATAAATAATAGCTTTATTATATCTTTTGCACAAAGTCAAAAAGATGAAGACAAGCCTAAAGAAAAAATTGATTATACTAAATATTGTTGGAATTTATACACACTTTATAGAAGTGATGATGATTGGAAAAAAGATTTAAAAAAATTTAACGAAGATATGAAGGAATTGGAACATTATTCTGGAAAAATAACGAAATCTAAAACTCATTTATTGTTTGGATTGGGAATTAAAGAAAAATTAGATATAAAGTTAAATGCCCTATCTGCTTATGCAAAATTAAAAAAGGATTTAAATAAAAATTCTTATGAATACTTGAGTATTAATGAAGAAATAAAAAAAACTTACTCTAGATATAATAATATAACTTCTCAGCTTGAACTTGAAATACTTAAATTATCAGATAAAGATTGTAAAAAATACTTATCTGATAAAAAAATAAATAATAAATACGGGATGTATATTAAAGAAATTAGAAGAAATAAAAAGCACTATTTAGATGATAAAAGTGAAAATCTATTATCTAATATGTCCTCTATAAATGGACTTCCTAGTAATATTTATGATTTATTTAGAAATATGGATAAGAAAACTAGTATTACACCAGCTGAATATGAAAGTGCTATGGGATCTTACAATAGAGAAAGAAGGATAGATGCTTATAAATCAGAATTTTTGCCATACAATGATAATATTAATACTTTAGCAGGTCTCTTAAGTGGGCAAGTTAATAAAAATGTATTTTATGCCAATGCGAGAAAATATGACAGTGCATTACAAATGTATTTAGATTCTGACGATATAGATATAAAGATTTATAAAAAATTAATAAAAACAGTAAGTAATAATACTGACAGTTTGCATAAATATATAAATCTTAGAAAAAAAGTTTTGAATTTAGATAAAGTGTATTATTATGATATGTTTGTGCCAATAGTAAAGGAGCCGGAAGATGTTATTTCTTATGATAAAGCACAATCAATAGTATATTCTGCATTAGAACCATTGGGAAAATATTATGGAGATATAATCTATAAAGCATTCAATGAGCGATGGATAGATGTTTACTCAAAAGAAAATAAAGTAAGTGGAGGTTATTGTTTATCAGTTTATAATAATCATCCTTATATATTACTGAATTATAATAGTTCTTTGGGAGGAGTATCAACTTTGATACATGAGTTAGGACATGGAGCTTATGAATATCTAAGTAATAAAAACCAAAGTTTTTATAATTCATCTCCATCAATTTTTACTCATGAAGTTGCATCCACTACAAATGAAGTTTTACTTTATGAAAATTTAATAAAAAATGCGAAAAATAATAAAGAAAAAGCTTATTATATAAGTATGTATTTAGAATTTATAAAAAATACATTATATACCCAAACTATGTATGCTGAATTTGAAGACTATATACATGAAACTGCTGAAGAAGGAAAAGAGTTGAATGCCTTAGTTTTAAATGATAAATGGTCTATGTTGCTTAAAAAATACTATGGAGATGGTTTTGAAGTAGATCCACTATCTATGGTAGGGTGGTCAAGAATACCTCATTTTTATAATAGTTTTTATGTATATAAGTATGCTACAGGTTGCTGTAGTGCTGTGAGTTGTGCCCAAGATATATTAGAAAATGGACCTAATAATTACTTGAATTTCCTAAAAAAAGGTGGTTCAGATTATCCATTAAATCTGTTAAAATCTAATAATATTGATTTAAATAGTCAAAAACCTATTAAAGATACTATTAAAAAATTTGATCAACTTGTTGAAGAATTAGAGAAATTATTATAAACATAGCGAAACTACAAGCTAAGTGATAAAATGAAATTATAATATTTATGATTATTGGAGGGAATAGAGGTTATGCAAAGGAAAATAAGAAAAGCTGTAATACCTGCTGCTGGACTTGGGACTAGGTTTTTACCAGCAACAAAAGCTCAACCAAAAGAGATGTTACCTATTGTTGATAAACCTACATTACAATATATAATAGAAGAAGCTGTTGCTTCAGGAATTGAAGAAATTTTAATAATAACTGGTAAAAATAAAAAATCTATAGAAGATCATTTTGATAAATCAGTTGAATTAGAATTGGAACTTGAACAAAAAGGAAAAACGGAATTATTAGAAATAGTTAGAAATATATCTAAGATGATAAACATCTATTATATAAGACAAAAAGAACCAAAAGGTCTTGGTGATGCAATATATTGTGCAAGAAGTTTCATAGGAGACGAGCCTTTTGCTGTTATGCTAGGAGATGATATAGTAGATAATGATGTTCCTTGTTTAAGACAGCTTATGGATGCTTATGAAGAATATAGAACAACTATACTAGGTGTGCAAAAAGTTGAACCAGAGAATGTAAATAAATATGGTATAATAGAAGCTAAATATATTGAAGATAGAGTTTACAAAGTTAAGGACTTAGTTGAAAAGCCAGAATTAGATAAAGCCCCTTCTAATATTGCTATTTTAGGAAGATATATAATAACACCAGAAATATTTGATATATTAGAAGATTTACCAGCAGGAAAAGGTGGAGAAGTTCAATTAACAGATGCATTAAAAAGGCTATCTAAAAAAGAGGCTATGTATGCATATAACTTCGAAGGGAAAAGATATGATGTTGGAGATAAGTTAGGTTTCTTAGAGGCAACAGTAGATTTTGCCCTTAAAAGAGAAGAATTAAGAGATAATTTTATGGAATATCTTAAGAAGGTTAGTCTTGAAGAAAATGATACAGAAATGGATAATATGAGGGGTGATTCAATTGGCTAGAAACAAACAAAAGAAAATGACAAAATATATAGCTATAGGAATAGCTTTAATTTTCATATTAACAAGTATATCAACAGTAATAAGAATGCTAGCATTATCATTTTAGCAAGTCAGTCTATAAAGACTGGCTTTTTTGATTGGAAGGAATTTATATTTTATCTGTTTTGTGGATAAAATATAAATTCCAACTGCTTAATGGAGCAACGGACGAAGTCGTTGGGACATGAACGAAGTGAATTTTTTGTTGATAAATTATAAATATTAAATAAAATATGGCAAATAAAGTTTTTGAATAAATAGTGTATCATATATATTGTTTTGATAAAAAATAAATTATATATTATCCATTATTTACTAAAATAAGTGTATAATATATAATTTTCTATGTAATATAAAAAGGAGATGGTAATATATATGGATAGAAATTTAGCATTAGAACTTGTTAGAGTTACAGAAACAGCAGCGCTAGTATCTTCTCAATTTATGGGAAGAGGAGATAAAAATGGAGCGGATGGAGCAGCCGTAGAAGCTATGAGAAGAGCTTTTGAAACTGTAAGGATAAAAGGTGAAGTAGTCATTGGTGAAGGAGAATTAGATGAGGCACCAATGTTGTATATTGGAGAAGTAGTAGGTTTGCAAACAGAAGATTGCATGGAAGTTGATATAGCAGTAGATCCTTTAGATGGAACAACGTTGATAGCAAAGGGATTACCTAATGCCATATCAGTAATAGCTGTTGGTAAAAAAGGATCTTTATTACATGCACCAGATACATATATGAAAAAAATTGTTGTTGGACCAAAGGCAAAGGGATGTATTGATTTGGATAAAAGTGTAGAAGAAAATATACTAAGTGTTGCAAAAGCGTTAGGTAAAAAAACTACACAAATGACTATTATGACTCAAGATAGAGAAAGACATGATTATATAATTGAACCAGCTAGAAAACTTGGTTGCCAAATAAGAATGTTTGGTGACGGAGACATTGAAGCAGGTATAGCCACTTGTTTTGAAGAAACAGGAGTGGATATACTTATGGGGATTGGTGGTGGACCTGAAGGTGTTATAACAGCCGTAGCCATAAAAAGTATGGGCGGAGATATGCAGGCACAAATTTTTCCTATGAGCGAACAAGAAAGAAATAGATGTCATGAAATGGGATTAAGTGACGCAGATATAAATAAAAAATTAACATTAGAAGACTTAGCTAAAGGTGATGATTTATTTTTTGCAGCAACGGGAATTACAGAAGGTAATTTATTAAAAGGTGTGATAAATATTGGTGATAATAAGGCTAAAACTGAGTCTATTATTATGAGATCAAAAACTGGAACTATAAGATTCATAAATGCTATACATAATTTAGATAAAAATGAAATTTTAGTTGATTTAATGAAAAAATATAATAAAGAATAATATAAATTAAAAGTAGATATTTTATCTACTTTTTTAATTAGTAGGAAAGTTAATGAATAAATTTACAAAATATAGAAAAAATAATAAAAAGATAAGAATTAGAAGTTTTACATGTTGACCGTGATATTTAATAATGATATTATTATTTTATTAAAATCATATTTTAAAAAATAAAAACTTTTCTTTTTCACACCCTATATTTCCTTTAGAATTGAAATTTAATTACAGCCTTAAATAATATGTGAGGAGGTTCATTTGAACTTGGAAAATATAACATTGGAAGAATTGAGTAAAAAAACTTTAGCAGACCTTAGAACAATAGCTAAAGAATTAAATATAAAATCAGTTACAAAGTACAAGAAAAATGAGTTAGTTGAATTGATAAATGACAACTGCGAAACGAATAATAAATCAGATAAAAATATAAAAAATAATGAAGACTATATGAATATGGAAAATATAAAGGCTGAAGAACAAAGACAAGAAAAAGAAAATACGGATTATAACGGTAATAGAAATAGATATACAAGAAATAATGATACGGAAAATCATAAGCAAGGTGAAAAGTCAGAATATAAATCTTATGTAAAAACTCATAATAGAGAACATCAAAACAATTCTCGTAATTTCAACAATAACAATAAAAATATAAGTATAGAAAATAGAAATCATAGAAATACTAAAAATAATTATGTACCAAAAGTTGTTGAAGAATCTAAAATAGTTAATGAGTTCAATACTTCTAAAGATGATGAAGTAGTTGGAGTTTTAGAAATACTTCCTGATGGATTTGGATTTTTAAGAGGATCAAACTATCAATCTACGGATGAAGATGTGTATGTATCACCTTCTCAAATTAGAAGATTTAATCTTCAAACAGGAGATAAAGTTAGAGGGATAACAAGACACCCAAAAACAGGAGAAAAATTCAGAGCTTTACTATTTGTACAAAGAGTTAATGATGAAAATCCAGAAACTTGTATAAATAGAAAATCATTTGTTACATTAACTCCTATATATCCAGAAGAAAGACTAACATTAGAAAAAAGTCAAAATGAAATATCAACTAGATTAATAGATTTAATTTCGCCAATAGGAAAAGGCCAAAGGGGGCTAATTGTTGCACCACCTAAAGCTGGTAAAACTATGCTACTAAAAAGTGTGGCAAATAGTATTGCTAAAAATCATCCTAATGTGGAACTTATAGTTTTATTAATAGATGAAAGACCAGAAGAAGTTACTGATATGAAAGAATCAATAGATGGAGATGTTATTTATTCAACATTTGATCAAGTATCAAGTCATCATGTTAAAGTAGCAGAAATGGTATTAAATAGAGCTCAAAGACTTGTAGAGCATGGAAAAGATGTAGTAATACTTCTAGATAGTATAACAAGACTTGCAAGAGCATATAACTTAACAATTTCGCCAACAGGAAGAACTTTATCTGGCGGCTTAGATCCAGGGGCATTACATGGTCCTAAAAAATTCTTTGGTGCAGCTAGAAATATTAGACAAGGTGGTTCTTTAACAATTCTTGCTACAGCTTTAGTTGAAACTGGTTCAAGAATGGATGATGTAATCTTTGAAGAATTCAAAGGAACTGGTAATATGGAATTACACCTTGATAGAAAACTTGCAGAAAAGAGAATATTCCCTGCAGTAGATATCTATAAATCAGGAACAAGAAGAGAAGATTTATTATTAACAGAAGAAGAAAAAACTGCATTATATAAACTAAGAAAAGAAATGAGTAATAATTCTATTTTAGAGGTTACAGATAATTTAATTGAAGCATTAAAGAAAACAAAAAATAACGAAGAATTTATAAGAAGTATAAAATAATAATATTATAAAGAAAAATTCATATGGCTAAGAAATACAAAAATCCTTGTATCACTAAAAAACATGTGTTATAATGATGTAGTTGAAGATGAAAACTTAAAATTAATATAATTAATTTAGAATATAATTGAAAAAGAGGTGACTAAGAATGCAAAAAGATATACAACCAAAATACAATGCAGTTGAAGTACACTGTGCTTGTGGAAATACTTTCATAGCTGGTTCAACTAAGGACGAAATAAGAGTTGAAATATGTTCAGAATGCCATCCTTTCTATACAGGAAAACAAAAGAACATAGAAAAAGGTGGAAGAATCGACAAATTCAAAAAAAGATTCAAAATGGATTAATTATTGTAAAAAAGGGGTTGGCTATCCAACCCCTATTTTATTTATCTAATTACTAAAAAATACATAATTTTAGAATATTATTAGTAACAACATAAGATAAAAACTTAGGAGGTTCGAAAATATGTATAGACCAGTAAACCATGGTTATATTGAAGTAGTAGTTGGACCTATGTACAGTGGAAAAAGTGAAGAGTTAATAAGAAGATTAAAAAGAGCTAAAATTGCAAAACAAAATATTATTGTATTTAAACCTCATATAGATGATAGATATAGTAAAAGTGATGTTGTATCTCATAGTGGAGATAGTATAGAAGCTATTCCCATAGAAAAGCCTTCAGATATATATGATTTAATAGATGAAGATATACAAGTAGTAGGTATAGATGAGGTGCAATTTTTTGATGAAGATATAGTAAATATTGCTGTTGATTTGGCTAACAAAGGAGTAAGAGTTATCGCAGCAGGATTAGATATGGATTTTAAAGGTGAACCTTTTGGTCCAACACCAAGACTTTTAGCAGTTGCTGAATTTGTAGATAAAATACAAGCTATCTGCTCTGTATGTGGACAGCCAGCAACAAGATCACAAAGATTAATAGATGGAAAACCGGCAAGATATGATGACCCTATTATTCAAGTAGGGGCTGTTGAAAGCTATGAAGCTAGATGCAGAAAATGTCATGTGGTTAAATAAATAATTGACCCCTTAAAAGTATAATATGATACTCTAAGGGGAATTTTTATATTATAATAGTTTTATTAAGTTAAAATTATTATGAGGAGTATTAACAATGAAAAAGCAAAATGTTGGTGGTCAGGCTGTAATAGAAGGTGTTATGATGCAATCTAAACATTATAGAGCTATTGCAGTTAGAAAAAGTAATGGAGAAATTGAATTAAAAAAAGAAAGAATAAGTAGTTGGGTTAATGATAAAAAAATAGACAAAATACCATTTTTAAGAGGAGGATTTGTATTATTTGAAACTATGATACAAGGAATGAAAAGTCTTAATTATTCTTCAGAGTTTTTTATGGAGGAAGATGATGAAGAAGATGCAATTGATAGATTTTTGAAAAAGGTATTTAAAGATAAAGCAAATGATGTAATTATGGCTATATCTTTAGTTTTAGCTATGATATTTTCTGTTGGTCTTTTTGTATTAATACCTACAACTATAAGTGGATTGTTCTCAAAAATAATAAAAAATAATATAGTTTTAAATTTAATAGAAGGCTTAATTAGAATAGGCATCTTGATATTATATATGTTAGCTATATCAAAAAATAAAGATATAAAAAGAACATTTATGTATCATGGAGCTGAGCATAAGACAATATATTGTTATGAAAGTGGCTTAGAGTTAACAGTTGAAAATGCCAAAAAGTTTACAACTCTACATCCTAGATGTGGTACAAATTTCTTATTTATAGTAATGGCGACATCAATAATACTATTTTCATTCTTTGGATGGCCTAATATTCTTGTTAGAATTATAATGAGAATTTTATGTATTCCTATTGTGGCAGGAATATCTTATGAGATAATTAAATTTCTTGGGAAATATAATAATATATTAAGTAAAATTGTTGCTTATCCGGGAATGATGTTACAACATATAACTACAAATGAGCCAGAAGATGATCAATTAGAAGTGGCGATTAAAGCATTAAAAGCCGTAATTTAAAGAAGTAAGGGAGAAACTTATGACTATAAGAGACATAATTGTAAGATATTCCAAGGAACTTGAAGAAATAAGTTCTACACCAAGACTTGATGTAGAAACTTTATTGCAAAAAGTCCTTAATGTAGATAGATTATATATACTTTTAAACTTAGATAAATCTTTAAGTAAAGAAGAAGAAAATTTATTTAATAAATTTATAGAAGAAAGATTAAACAATAGACCTATTGCATATATTGTAGGAAATCGTGAATTTATGGGATTAGATTTTTATGTGCAAGAAGGTGTTTTAATACCAAGACCTGATACAGAAGTTTTAGTAGAAGAGGTAATTGAAATAGCAAAAAATAAAGAAGATATAAATATATTGGACATAGGAACAGGTTCTGGAGCTATAACAGTAAGTTTGGCAAAATACTTAGAAAATGCAAAAATAACTTCTGTCGATATATCAGAAATAGCTTTGGAAATAGGTAGAAAAAATGCTATATTAAATGAAGTAGATGATAGAATAACTTTTGTTAAATCAGATTTATTTACAAATATAAATAAAGAAATGAAATTTGATATAATAGTTTCGAATCCACCATATATAAAAAGAGAAGTAATCGATACTTTAGACAAACAAGTAAAAGATTTTGAACCGTATAATGCTCTTGAAGGTGGAATTGATGGTTTAGATTTTTATAGAGCTATAACAAAAGAAGCAAAGAATTTCATAAAAGAAGGTGGAACTTTAGCTTATGAAGTTGGGCATGACCAAAGCGAGGATGTTAGTAAGTTAATGAAGATGTATGGATATACTAATATATATACTAGAAAAGATTTGCAACAAATTGACAGAGTTGTTATAGGAAATATTTTATGATATAATAAAATGCTGAGATTGTACGAAAAAAAGAGGTGAACAGTATGTTAAACAAGCTACAGGTTTTAGAAGATAAATATATAGATTTAACTGAAAAAATCAGTGACATGGAAATAATAAATGACCAAAAAGTTTGGCAAAAGTATATGAAAGAACATGCAGATTTAGAGCCTATCGTTAATAAATACAGAGAATATAAAAGTGTATTAAATGACCTTAGTGAATCTAAAGCTATTTTAGAAGAAGAATCTGATGAGGAACTAAGAGAATTAGCAAAAATGGAAATATCTGAACTAGAATGTCAAGTAGAACCATTAGAAGCTGAATTAAAAATCCTTTTATTACCTAAAGACCCTAACGATGAAAAGAACGTTATAGTTGAGATAAGAGGTGGAGCAGGTGGAGATGAAGCAGCTTTATTTGCTGGAAACTTATTTAGAATGTATTCTAGATATGCTGAAAGAAGAAGATGGAAAATGGAACTTTTAAGTGCTAGTGATACTGGAGTTGGTGGATACAAAGAGGTATCATTCCTAATCAAAGGTAAAGGTGCTTACTCAAGACTTAAATATGAGTCAGGAGTTCATAGAGTTCAAAGAATACCTGCTACTGAATCTGGAGGAAGAATCCATACATCAACTGCCACAGTTGCAGTTTTACCAGAAGTAGAAGATGTGGAAGTAGAAATAAATCCAAATGACTTAAGAATAGACGTATTCCGTGCATCAGGAAATGGTGGACAGTGCGTAAATACAACAGACTCAGCTGTACGTATAACTCATATACCTACGGGAGAAGTTGTATCTTGTCAGGATGAAAAATCACAATTAAAAAATAAAGAAAAAGCATTAAAAGTATTAAAAGCTAGACTTTATGACAAAGCTTTATCAGAACAACATGATGAAGTTGCGGCAGAAAGAAAAAGTCAGGTTGGTACTGGAGATAGATCTGAAAGAATAAGAACTTATAACTACCCACAAGGAAGAGTAAGTGATCATAGAATAAACTTAACTCTTTATAAGTTAGATCAATTCTTAGATGGTGATTTAGATGAGATGATAGATGCATTAATCACTGAAGATCAAACTAAAAAAATGACAGCAATATAAAATCCCTAAATTTTTAGGGATTTTTTCTATAGGTAATGAAATATAATTCTATATGTAATATATTAAATTTAAATTACGAGGTGAAAATAGTACAATGATATTAAAAGTCACGTTAATAGGATTATTAGCTGGAGTATTAGGTACGGGAGCTGGCGGAATACTCTCTTCTATATTTAGAAGGGAGGTAGATAGATACTTGAATTTCTGTATGGGATTATCAGGTGGAATAATGCTAGCAGTTGTAGTTTTTGATTTAATGAAAGAATCTATGGATTCAAGTGGAGTACTTTTTACTGTATTATTTACGTTTATAGGTGTATTATTAACTATGTTTATAAAAAGTAGATTGGATTTTACAGGAGAAATGCAATCAGGATATTTGATTTTTATAAGTATTTTATTACATAATTTGCCGGAAGGTTTAGCCATAGGATCATCATTTATATCAGCACAGACTTTAGGAATTACATTGGCTATAGTTATTGGACTACATAATATACCAGAAGGATTAGCCACAGCACTGAGTTTAGCAGGAGCTAGGGTATCTACGAAAAAAATCATATTATTTACATTTATTGCAGGTATACCTATGGGAATAGGAAGTTTCTTAGGTGTTTATTTTGCAGGATTATTTAAATCATTAATAGGACTATTTTTATCGTTAGCAGCAGGAACAATGCTATTTGTAGTATTGGACGAAATAATGCCTAAGTCTAAAAGTCTATATAGTATAATTGGCTTTTTAACAGGAACAATAATTGTATATTGCATATAGATTTACTAAAGAAGGGAGTGAGAAAGTAAATGACACTTATAAGTAAAATAGATGAAAAACATATAGATAAAAATGAAATAAAAAAACAAGCAGAAATATTAAAAAAAGGAAATACAGTTATATTTCCAACAGAAACAGTTTATGGACTAGGAGCAAATGCTTTAGATGAAGTTGCTGTAAGTAAAATATACGAGGCAAAAGGAAGACCTAGTGATAATCCGTTGATTGTACACATATATGATAAAGAGCAGGTAAATGATTTAGCCAAGGAAATAAATGAGAATGCAAAAATAATAATGAATGAATTTTGGCCAGGCCCAATTACAATTATACTTAAAAAGAAAGATATAGTTCCTATGAGAACTAGTGGAGGATTGGATACAGTTGCCATAAGAATGCCATCAAATCCTATAGCAAAAGCTCTTTTAGAAGAGGTTAAACTACCAATAGCGGCACCTTCTGCAAATATATCAGGAAGGCCATCTCCTACAAGAGGTAAACATGTATATGAAGAAATGAACAATAGAGTAGATGGTATTATTCTTGGTGGAGATTGTACATTTGGTCTAGAATCTACAGTATTAGATTTAACTAATGATATACCAACTATATTAAGACCAGGAAGTATAACAAAAGAAGACTTAGAACAAGTTATAGGAACAGTAAATATTGACCCTGCTTTAGAGAGAAAAGAAGATAATATTAAAGCTAAGGCACCGGGAATGAAATACAAGCATTATTCTCCAAATGCAGATGTTTTTATTGTATCTGGTAACAGCGAAAAGGTAATAGATAAAATAAATGAATTAGTAAATAATAATTCTAAAGAAGGGTTGAGAACTGTTGTAATGTGTTTAGCAAAAAATCAAGATAAATATAAAAGTGATACAATAGTATTAGGGAATAATTTGGAAGAAGTTGCTTCTAATTTATTCAATGCACTTATTACTGCAGATGAAGAAAAATATGATATAGTATATACAGAAGAATTTTCTAATGATGGAGTAGGAAGAGCAATAATGAATAGACTTCTTAAATCTGCTGGATATAAAATTATTAAAATTTAAAATATTGTTTAAAAAGAAAATATTAAAAAACAACAATAAAAATCAAGTATTTATTTGACAAAAAATGGTAAAATAGGAATGCGATTAATATAATTCAAGTGAAAAATAAGAAAATATTTGAAAAAATTAAACTTTTCTATGGAGTATTAACAAAAAATTATGTATAATTAAATAAAATATTTTAAATATAATAATATGGATTAGCATGAAAAAATATGTTAATAAAACCATTTTTTATATTAACAAGGAGCTTTAATTATGAAAATAGGTTTAGGATGTGACCATGGTGGATATAATTTGAAACTTGAAATTATTGAATTTTTAAAATCTAAAAATATAGAATATTTAGATTTTGGTACTAATAATGGACAGGATTCTGTTGATTATCCAATATATGGTGAAAAAGTTGCAAATGCAGTTGTTTCAAATGAAGTAGATTATGGAATTGTATGTTGTGGAACAGGGATAGGAATATCTTTGGCTGCAAACAAAGTTCCAGGAATAAGATGTGCAGTTGTTTCAGATGTTTTTTCAGCAAAAATGTCTAAAGCCCATAATAATGCAAATATGTTATCTCTTGGGGAGAGAGTATTAGGAAAAGGCCTTGCACTAGAAATAGTAGACGCTTGGATTAATACGGAATTTGAAGGAGATAGGCATTTAAGAAGAGTTAATATGTTAAATGAAATAGAAAAAAAATATAATAAATAGGAGGTTTATTTTAGCATGAGTAATGTAATAGTTACGGATCATCCGTTAATACAGCATAAATTAACAATAATGAGAGATAAAGAGACAGGTTCAAAGGATTTCAGACAATTATTAACAGAGATTACAATGTTAATGGGTTATGAAGTTACTAGAGACTTACAACTGTCAGATGTTGAAATAGAAACACCAGTTGTAAAAACTACTCAAAAAATGATATCAGGTAAAAAATTGGGAATAGTACCAATATTAAGAGCAGGATTAGGAATGGTTGATGGATTTATAAGTTTAATTCCAGCAGCTAAGGTAGGTCACTTAGGTCTTTATAGAGATCCGGAAACATTAAAACCAGTTGAATATTATTGTAAACTTCCACAAGATATAGAGGAAAGAGAAATGATTATAGTTGATCCAATGCTTGCTACAGGTGGTTCAGCAGTTGCTGCCATAGATGTATTAAAAGCAAATGGAGCAAAAAGTATAAAATTAGTTAACTTAGTTGCAGCTCCAGAAGGAATTGCAGAAGTACAAAAATATCATAATGATGTGGATATATATGTTGCATCTATAGATGAAAGATTAAATGATCATGGATACATAGTTCCAGGATTAGGGGATGCTGGAGATAGATTATTCGGTACAAAATAGTATATATCTTAAGGGATCTATTTCAATAGATTCCTTAAGTTTTTATAAAATAAATAGTTATATTTTATAACCACATTTTAAAATAGAAGGTTAAAGTAAATGAATAATAAAAAAAGTAATAGTGCCAAAATTGCACAAGCACTTTCTTTAATAAGTCAGCTTTCAATTATGATGTTAGTTTCTATATTTGGATGTTTCTTTATAGGGAAATTCATAGATGAAAAGTTGAATACAGAGCCTATTTTTATGCTAATATTTTTAGTGTTAGGAATTGGGGGAGCTTTTATGTCTGTATATAAAACTGTAATTGGATATACAAGAAGGAAGTGATAGATTATGGATTTAAAGGTACAAAAAGAAGTAAATGAAGTGACGAAGGGTATAGCAATTTATGCTATAATTGCATCGTTAATATTATCTATAGTAACTAAAGAAACAATTCCTTCAATACTTGGAGTTGTTTTTGGAAGTATTATAGCTATTTTAAATTTTAGGCTGCTAGCTCTTACTATGGAAAAAGCAGTAGATTTACCACCTGGAAAGGCACAAGCTTATACAGCTAGCCGATATTTAGTAAGAATGTTCATTGTAGCAGTTGTTGTATTTGTATCAGTTAAGAACCCAAATATAAATGTTATAGGAACAGTATTAGGATTAATAAGTACTCAAATTGTTATATTTGTTAAAAAATTACTTATATCAAAAACTACAAGAAAGGGGGTATAAATAAATGAAGTACGCTCAATGGATAATAACGTTTGCAAATGGTTTCAAAATAAGTGAAACAATTGTAACAAGCTGGATAATTATGCTTGGATTAATAATTGCGGCATTTATATTAACAAGAGATTTAAAACCAGTACCAACTACAAAAAGACAGATAATGTTGGAATATGCAGTTTCAACACTTAGAGATCTTGTTAGAAGTAATATGGGAGAAAATGTTGAGAAAAAAATGCCAAATATGTTGCCTTATATTGGATCATTGTTTTTATTCTTCGTATGTTCAAACTTGATAGGATTATTAGGTTTCAAATCTCCAACAACAGATGTTGATACAACATTAGCATGGGCACTGATAACCGTTTTCTTAATTTACTATCAAGGAATGAAAGCAAAAGGTTTAAAATACTGGAAAGGTTTACTAGAACCAGTTCCTCTATTATTACCACTTAATATAGTAAGTGAATTTGCAACACCTATATCACTTACATTCCGTCCATTCGGTAATATACTAGGTGGTACAGTAATAATGGGACTACTTTACCAATTACTAGCATATATATCAACATTGATACCAAATGTAAGTATTCCATTCTTACAATTAGTTATACCAGTACCATTACATTTATACTTTGATTTATTCTCAGGATGCTTACAAGCATTTATATTTGTAATGCTTACTATGGTATTTGTATCAAATGCAGCAGAGTAAAATATATGCACTTTAAATAAAAGCATATTAAATAAAATTAAAAAAGTTTAAATTTTTAGGAGGATTAAATTATGGAATTAGGTCAAGCAATCGCAATCGCAGGTTCTGCAATAGGTGCAGGAATAGCAGTTATATCAGGTATAGGTTCAGGGATAGGACAAGGATATGCAGCTGGTAAAGGTGCAGAAGCTGTTGGTAATCAACCAGAAGCAAAAGGTGATATCATATCTACAATGTTATTAGGGGCTGCAGTTGCAGAGTCTACAGGTATATATGGTCTTGTTATATCTATAATCCTTATATTCGCAAATCCATGGATATAAGATTAAATATGGATTTTATAAAAATTTATAGTTAGAGAAGATATACTATTCTCTAACTATAAACATGGATAGAGAAAGGAGGATTTTCACATGGAATTTAAATCAGTAGTAACTATATCATGGGAATTATTATTCCAGATAATAAATACTGTTATTTTATTCGTTGTACTTAAGAAAATATTATTTAAACCAGTTTTAAATATCATAGATTCTAGAGAAGAAGGAATAAAAAATGACATAGCTACAGGACAACAAGCTAAAAATGAAGGATTGGCTTTAAAAGCAGAGTACGAGCAAAAACTTGCTGTTGCTAAAAAAGAAGGTCAAGAAATCATAAAACAAGCAACTCTTAGAGCTGAACAAAAATCAGATGAAATAATATCTACAGCTAAAGAAGAAGCAAGTAATTTAAAAGATAGAGCTAGCAAAGATATAGCACAAGAAAGAGAAAAAGTTATGAATGAACTTAAAAATGATATATCTAGCATAGCAATACTTGCAGCATCAAAAGTAATTGAAGAAGATATTGATCAATCTAAACACGAAGAAATGATAAACAAATTTATCGAAGAGGTGGGCGAAGCTAAATGATAGATGTAATAGCTAACAGATATGCAGAAGCCCTATTCCAACTAAGTGAAGAGGAAAATATCACTAAAGAAATTTATAATGAATTACATGATGTGGTAGAAGTAATTAAGAATAATAAAGAATTAGATAATGTTTTAAAGTCACCATTAGTGGCTAAAAATGAAAAAACTCAATTAATAGAAGCATTATTTAATAATAAAATAAATAATGATTTAAAAAATTTCTTAAAAATATTAGTTGAAAAGGGAAGAATATCTTCTTTAAAATCGATTGAATTAACATTTAAAGAATTATTAAATGATAAACATAATATAATAGAAGGTACTGTAATAAGTGCTATAGCTTTAACTGAAAAACAAGTTAAAGAATTAGAAGAAAAACTTTCAAAAAAATATAATAAAAATGTTACTTTAGAGAATGAAGTTGACCAAAGTATATTAGGTGGAGTTTTAGTAAGACTAGGAAATACACAAATTGATGGTTCTGTAAAAACTCGTTTAAATAATATAAAAGACCAACTTACTCAAGTAATTTCTTAGGAGGGCGGTGAACCCATGAACTTAAGACCAGAAGAAATAAGTTCTATAATTAAACAACAAATTAAGAATTATGATAATAAAATAGAAATGACTGATACTGGTAGCGTACTAAAAGTAGGTGACGGTATCGCGACAATATATGGACTAGAAAATGTAATGTCTAGTGAACTTTTAGAATTCCCTGGAGAGGTATATGGTATGGCCCTTAACTTAGAGGAAGATGTTGTTGGGGCTGTTATATTCGGTGATGACAGTGGAATTAAAGAAGGCGATATAGTAAAAAGAACTGGAAGAATAGTTGAAGTTCCTGTTGGGGAAGCATTAATAGGAAGAGTTGTAAGTCCACTAGGTTTACCGATAGATGGTAAAGGACCTATAAACACTAAAAAAACTAGACCAGTTGAAAGTCATGCTCCAGGAATAATGGCAAGACAATCAGTTTGTGAACCATTACAAACTGGTATAAAAGCTATAGACTCAATGATACCAATAGGTAGAGGTCAAAGGGAGCTTATAATCGGTGATAGACAAACTGGTAAAACTTCTATAGTTATAGATACTATATTAAACCAAAAAGGAAAAGACGTTATATGTATATACGTTGCTATAGGACAAAAACGTTCTACAGTTGCACAACTTGTTAATACATTAGAAAAAGGTGGAGCAATGGATTACACAATAGTTGTATCAGCTACAGCTTCTGAATCTGCACCGCTTCAATATCTTGCACCTTATGCAGGGGCTGCAATGGGTGAAGAATTCATGTTCAATGGTAAACATGTTTTAATAGTTTATGATGATTTAAGTAAACAAGCAGTTGCTTACAGAGAGATGTCTCTACTACTTAGAAGACCGCCAGGTCGTGAAGCTTACCCAGGGGATGTATTCTACCTACACTCAAGATTACTTGAAAGAGCAGCTAAATTATCTGATGAATTAGGTGGAGGGTCTATGACAGCACTTCCAATCATAGAAACTCAAGCAGGAGACGTTTCTGCGTATATACCAACTAACGTTATATCAATAACTGACGGACAAATATACTTACAACCAGAATTATTCTATTCAGGTGTAAGACCAGCAGTTGACCCTGGTATATCAGTATCAAGGGTTGGTGGTAGTGCCCAAATAAAATCAATGAAAAAAGTTGCAGGTACATTAAAACTTGCTTACTCACAATATAGAGAGCTTGCATCATTCTCTCAATTTGGATCTGACTTAGACGAAGATACAAAGAGAAGACTTGCTCAAGGGGAAAGAATAGTTGAAGTATTAAAACAAGATGAAACTTCTCCAATAGCAGTTGAAAATCAAGTTATGATAATATTTGCTGTTATAAACAACTTCTTAGAAGATATACCAGTAAGTAATGTTAAGAGATTTGAAAAAGAATTATACAGATTTGTAGATGAGAATTACCCAGAAATATCTAAAAGAATATTAGCTGCAGAAGATTTCTCTTCTGACTTAACAAACGCAATAGTAGAATTTAAGAAAAAGTTTGTTGTTGAAGCGTAATCCTTTTTAACAAAGGAGGTAAATTAATTGGCAGGAGCTGGAATTAAAGAGATTAAAACACGTATCAATAGTGTTAATAGTACAAAGCAGGTTACTAAAGCTATGGAACTTGTTGCTTCTTCAAAAATGAGAAAAGCAAAAGATAGAGCTTTAGCTGCCAGACCGTACTTTGGAACAATGTATGATACAGTGAGAGATATAGCTACTAATACTCGTGGCGTTAGAAATGTATTTTTAAAACAAAGAGAAGTAAAAAACAAGTGTTATATTGTAGTTGCTGGTGATAGAGGTCTAGCAGGTGGATATAACTCTAACATAATGAAGTTAGTACTTAGTCACATGGGTGATAAAAAAGAGAAAGTTATGCCTATAGGTAAAAAAGCAAATGAATTTTTTGCTAAAAGAGGTTATGACATATTAAAATCAGCAGAAAGTGTTGAAAAATGTGGTTATGAAGAAACATTAGCATTCGCTCAAGAAGCAATGGATTTATATAAAAAAGGTGAAGTTGATGAAGTATATATGGTATATACAGAATTTGTATCTCCTTTAACTCAAAGACCAAAATTATTAAAAGTACTACCTTTAGCATTTGATAAAGAAGAAAATAAAGAAACAAAAGAGCAATCTGCAAAAGGAACTAGAGTTCAATACTTACCATCAGCAGAGGTTGTTTTAGGTCATATAATACCTAAGTATGTATCTGGAATAGTTTATGATGGAGTTATAGAATCTTTCGCATCAGAACAAGCTGCGAGAAGAACTGCAATGAGCTCGGCAAATGATAATGCAGACGAAATGCTATCTAACTTAGAATTAAGTTACAACAGAGCAAGACAATCAGCTGTAACTCAAGAAATAACAGAGATAGTAGGCGGAGTAGAAGCTCTAAAATAAGGAGGTTAGGAAATGGCCAACGTAGGGAAAATAGTATCAATCGTAGGTGTTGTACTAGATGTTAAGTTTGAAAATGAAAATAGCCTACCTAACTTATTAAACGCATTAGTTATAAAGTTAGGAGATCAAGAAATAGTTGCTGAAGTTGCACAACATATCGGTGATGATACAGTTAGATGTATAGCAATGAGTGCAACAGATGGGCTAGTTAGAGGTATGGAAGTTATCGATACAGGTAAACCAATAGCAGTTCCTGTAGGAGATAAAACTTTAGGAAGAATATTCAATGTTCTAGGTGAACCAGTTGATGGATTTGAAGCACCAAAAGATGCTCCAAGAGATCCAATACATAGACCGGCACCAGAATTTAATGAAATAGCAGGTAGTGCTGAAATACTTGAAACAGGTATAAAAGTAGTTGACTTATTAGCTCCTTACTTAAAAGGTGGTAAAATCGGTTTATTCGGTGGTGCCGGAGTTGGTAAAACAGTTCTTATACAAGAGCTTATAAACAACGTAGCTAAACAACATGGTGGGATATCAGTATTCTCAGGTGTTGGAGAAAGAACAAGAGAAGGTAATGACTTATACTTCGAAATGAAAGAGTCTGGAGTTTTAAATAAAACGGCTCTAGTATTCGGACAAATGAATGAGCCACCTGGAGCAAGAATGAGAGTTGCATTAAGTGGTCTTACTATGGCTGAATACTTCAGAGATAAAGAAAACCAAGACGTGTTATTATTCATAGATAATATATTCCGTTTCACACAAGCAGGTTCAGAAGTTTCTGCACTTCTTGGACGTATGCCATCAGCAGTTGGTTACCAACCAACACTTGCTACTGAAATGGGTGCATTACAAGAAAGAATAACATCAACAAAACAAGGGTCAATCACATCAGTTCAAGCAGTATATGTACCTGCCGATGACTTAACTGACCCAGCACCAGCTACAACATTCA